>MDTA01069271.1_pt1 | contig 13380 bp, 9 predicted proteins | sample 811151 | NCBI WGS metagenome assembly MDTA01 (sample SAMN05326648, study PRJNA326480) | marine metagenome | isolation source: seawater | place: Indian Ocean: South | collected 2010 | reverse complement strand
TGGGAAGTTTGGTGTGATGGAATGGAAATCACACAATTTACATATTTTCAACAAATGGCTGGGCTTGAATGCAAGCCTGTATCAGTTGAACTTACTTACGGTTTAGAGAGAATTTGTATGTTTACTCAACAAAAAAAAAATGTTTACGATTTACAATGGAATGAAGAAGGAATTAAATATAAAGATGTATTTCTTCAAGCAGAAAAAGAATTTTCTGCATATAATTTTGAGCACGCAAATACTGATAATTTATTTAAGATATTTGATATGCTTGAACAAGAAGCAAAATCTTTAATAGAAAAAAAAATTTCATTACCTGCCTATGACCAATGTTTAAAAGCTAGCCACGTTTTTAATATATTAGATGCCAGAGGTGTAATAAGTGTTGCACAAAGAGCAGAGTATATTGCTAGAATTAGAGATATTACCAAACGTGTAGCTGATATATGGGTTAGCACTCAAACAGAATAATGTCAGAATTTTTTTTAGAAATTTTTAGTGAAGAAATTCCAGCCAATTTACAAAAATCTGCACGAAAAGCTCTTTTAGAAAATTTTATTAAATTATTTGAAAATAAAAATATTACTTTTAAAAAAAATTTCTCATATTCAGTTCCAAATAGACTTATTGTTGTATTTGAAGGTTTACCAAATCAAATTATTGAAAAAAAGAATGAAGTGAGAGGTCCAAACACTAAAGCACCTGAGAAAGCGATTGAGGGATTTATTAGATCAAATAAAATAAACAAAGATCAAATTTTTAAAAAAAGTACTGGTAAAGAAGAGTTTTATTTTTACAACAAACCTGAAAAAAAGTTTAAAACCTTTGATTTTTTAGCAGAAAATATTCCCAATGTTTTGAATAATCTTCAATGGAAAAAATCAATGAAATGGGGCGATTACGATTTAAATTGGGCAAGGCCTCTAAAATCCATATTGGCAACCTTTAAAAATAAAACTTTAGGATTTAAGTTTCACCATATTGAAAGCTCAAATTTTACTTACCTGGATAAAGAGTTTGAAGACAAAAAAAGAGTTTTTAAAAACTTTAAAAGTTACTCTAATTATTTAAAAAAAAACGACATAATTATTAATCATAATGAGAGAAAAGATTTTATAAAAAAAGAACTCTTAAAACATTCAAATAAAAAAAATTTAAAATTAGAAATAGATGAAAAACTCTTACAAGAAGTAACAGATTTAGTAGAAAAACCAAATATTTTGTTATGTAAATTCGATAGTAAATTTTTGCAAATACCAAAGGAGATTATAATTATTACAATGCAACATCATCAAAAATATTTTCCAACTTTTGATAATAAAAACAATATTTCAAATGAATTTTTGGTTGTAGCAAATAATGATGATAAAAAAGGCCTTATAAAATTAGGCAATGAAAGAGTTGTTGAAGCAAGACTAAATGATGCTAAATTTTTTTGGAATAAAAATAAATCTCAAAATCTAGTTAAACAAATATCTAAATTAAAAAATGTAAATTACTTTAAGGGATTAGGATCTTATTTTGATAAGGTCCAAAGAATGAGAAAGCTTGGAGCAATTATTTCTGATGAACTACTAATAAGTAAAGATAAAATTGAATTATCAAGTTCTATTTGTAAAGTTGACTTGACTTCAGATTTAGTTGGAGAATTCCCTGAACTGCAAGGAATAATGGGAGGATACTTTGCAGAAGAGCAAGGTTTTGAAAAAGATGTAGCTTTAGCAGTTCGAGAACACTATTTGCCTAGTGGACTTGAAACCAAAACTCCAAAAAAACCGTTTAGTATGGCTCTATCTTTAACTGACAAACTGGATACTTTGGTGGGATTTTTTGGAATAAACTTAAAACCATCCAGTTCAAAAGATCCTTTCGCATTAAGAAGAGCTGCGCTCGGAGTAATAAGATTGTTAGCAGAAAATAATAAAGAATTTAAAATTAAAGACTTAATAAATTATTCTTTATTACTTTATCAAGAGCAAGGTTTTCAATTTGATAATAAAATAGTTTTAAAAGAATTATCAGATTTTTTATTAGATAGATTAAAATATTATATGAAAGAAAAAAATATCAGAACAGATATTATAAATTCTGGTCTAGCTAGCTTTGGTGTAGATAATTTAAATAAAATTTATAGGAAGTCTTTAGCAATTAATAAAATAATAAATATGGAGTTGGGTCAAGATGTAATATTAAGTTATAAAAGAACGTCTAATATTTTAGAAAGTGAAAAAAAAGATAATGAAATTGAGCTTTCAGAAACGACTGATCCCGCTATCTTTAAAAGTGAGTATGAAAAAAACCTTTACAAAAAAATAAAAGAATTAAGAAAGTATTTTTTGAACATAGGCAGGGATAAAGACGAAGATTATGATGAAACATTAAAAAATCTTGCTTCATTTAAAAAGCCAGTATTTGAGTTTTTTGACAATATCATTGTTAATGATAAGGATTTTACAATCCGAAAAAATCGTTTGGAACTTCTTCAAATGTTATGTAAAACATTCGAAAATTATATAAATTTCTCAAAAATTGAGAGCACATAGTGAAAAAATTAGTATTTAATTTTAAATCTAAACTTACAAAAAAAATAAAAAATTCAAAAAATTTTTTAGGAGGCAAAGGAGCAAACTTATCTTTAATGGGAAAGATGGGATTACCAGTTCCTCCTGGATTTACTATTTCAACAAAAGTTTGTCAGTTATTTTATAAAAATAAAAAAAAATTAGATAAGAAGATTTTAAAAGAAATAAATGTTGAGCTTAAAATCATAGAAAAAGACTCTGGTAAAAAATTAGGAGACCTAAAAAATCCTTTATTAGTTTCTGTAAGGTCTGGTGCAAGAGTTTCAATGCCAGGCATGATGGATACTATTTTAAATCTTGGGTTAAATGACGAAACTGTATTAGCCCTTGCAAAAAAAACATCAAATATGCGTTTTGCAAAAGATAGCTATAGAAGATTTATACAGATGTACAGTAGTGTAGTTTTGAAAATTGACAGTTATAATTTTGAAGAATTAATTGAGAATTATAAATTAACCAAAGGTGTTTTATTGGATACTGATCTCGACGAAAATGATTGGGATGATTTAATAGGTGACTTTAAAAATCTTGTAAAAGAAAAAACAAAAAAGGAATTTCCACAAGATGTGTTTGATCAGTTGTATGGCGCTATAGGTGCAGTATTTCTATCATGGGAAAGTCACAGAGCGAAGATTTATAGAAAATTAAATCAAATACCGTCACACTGGGGAACAGCAGTTAATGTTCAATCAATGGTTTTTGGTAACATGGGTGAAGATTGTGCAACTGGAGTTATTTTTACAAGAAATCCTGCAAATGGAAAAAATGAAATTTATGGTGAGTATTTAATTAATGCTCAAGGTGAAGATGTAGTTGCTGGAACTAGAACCCCCCAACATATAACAAAAAAAGCACGAACAGATTCAGGGATAAAAGAATTATCAATGGAAGAAGCAATGCCTGATGTTTTTAAAAAATTGAAAAAAATTCTTCGAGATTTAGAAGAATATTTTAAAGATATGCAAGATGTTGAGTTTACAGTTGAAAATAAAAAATTATGGATGTTGCAAACTAGGTCAGGAAAAAGAACATCAAGATCGGCAGTCAAAATTGCTGTTGATATGGTTAAAGAAAAACTAATTTCAAAAAAAGAAGCAGTTTTAAGAATAGATCCAAATTCTCTAGATACTTTGCTTCACCCAACTTTAGATGAAAAAAGTGATACCGAGGTAATTGCTAAAGGTTTACCAGCATCACCCGGAGCTGCAAGCGGTAAAGTAGTTTTTTCTTCAAATGAAGCAGAAAGACTAAATGGAATGATGCAAAACACAATTTTAGTGAGAATAGAAACTTCACCAGAAGATATACACGGGATGCATGCAGCAAAAGGAATTCTAACAGCTAGAGGTGGTATGACTAGTCATGCAGCGGTAGTTGCAAGAGGAATGGGTCGTCCTTGTGTTTCAGGCTCAAATGAAATTGAAATAGATTATGAGAAGAAAGTTTTTAAAACATCTAAACACGAAATTAAAGAAGGAGACGTAATAACTATTGATGGGTCTACTGGCAGAATTATCGTAGGAGAAGTAGCTACAATCAAACCTGAAATTTCAGGAGACTTTTCTAAGCTTATGATTTGGGCTGATAGCTATAGAAAATTAAAAGTTAGAACAAATTCTGAAACACCTTTAGATACAAAAATAGCAAGAGATTTTGGAGCAGAAGGAATAGGCCTATGTAGAACTGAGCACATGTTTTTTGACGAGGATAGAATTTTGTCTGTTAGAGAAATGATATTATCTAAAACACTCGATGATAGAACTAATGCTTTAGAAAAACTTTTGCCACATCAAAAAAATGATTTTATTGAAATTTTTAAGATTATGAATGGTTTGCCGGTAACAGTTAGATTGCTAGACCCACCTCTGCACGAATTTTTACCAAAGAATAAAAAAGAAATTAAAGATGTTGCAGATGCAACAGGTTTATCAGTTGGTGAAGTTCAATCGAGAACAGGAGAACTTCATGAACATAATCCAATGCTAGGGCATAGAGGGTGTAGGCTAGGAATTTCTTTTCCAGAGATATATGAAATGCAGTGCAGAGCGATTTTTGAAGCTTTAGTCGAGTGTAAAAAAAGAAAATATAAATCAATTATACCAGAAATAATGATACCTCTTGTTTCGACTGAAGCGGAGATAGAAATAATGAAAAAGTTAGTTGAAAAAATTGCTGACCAAGTTCAAAAACATAATAAAATTAAGATAGATTACTTAGTTGGGACTATGATTGAATTGCCAAGAGCTGCTCTAAAAGCAAAGGATATAGCAAAACACGCAGATTTTTTTAGTTTTGGGACCAATGACTTAACCCAAACAACTTTTGGAATAAGTAGAGATGACAGTGCAAAATTTTTGAATGATTATATAGAAAATAAAATTTTTGACATCGATCCGTTTATTTCAATAGATGAGGGTGTTGGAGATTTAATTGAGATAGCATCTATAAAGGGAAGAAAACAAAATAAAAAAATAAAATTAGGCATTTGTGGAGAGCATGGTGGTGATCCTAAAAGTATTCACTTCTGTTCAAAGACAGGACTAAATTATGTTTCCTGCTCACCTTATAGAGTACCCGTTGCAAGACTAGCAGCCGCACAAGCAGAGTTAAAAAAATAACTTTTATACTATTAAACTACTATCAAAACTTTTTGAACTGTGAGTGATCGACCCAATAGATATTCTTTGAACACCTGTTTTTGAAATTTTTAGAACATTATCTAAACTAATGTTTCCTGAATATTCAGTTTCATATTTTTTTTTACAGATTTTTAAACATTTTTTTAATTGTGAAACGTTCATATTATCAAAAAGAATTCTTTTGAATCCAAGACCCATGATTTGTTTAAGTTGATTAAACTTTTCAATTTCAACAGTTACTATTTTTTTTGTTTTACATGCTTTTATTATTAATTTTTTTAGATCAGTTTCTGAACTAATATGATTCTCTTTTATTAAAATTTCGTCACTTAAATTAAATCTATGATTAAACCCACCGCCTTTTTTAACAGCATATTTTTCAAGAATTCTTAAATTAGGTGTAGTTTTTCTTGTACAACAAATTTTAGTTTTTTTTCTAACTTTTTTTACAAACTTATTTGTAATAGTTGAAATTCCAGATGAATGATTAAGAAAATTAAGTGCTGTTCTTTCAGCCATTAAAATTGTTTTAGTCTTAGCTTTTACTTCTGCTATTACTTTATTTTTTTTTATTTTTTTACCATCTTTTATTTTAGGTATAAATATTGATTCTTTTCCAATTAGTTTAAACGCAGTTTTACAAAAATCTAAACCAGATATTATTCCTTCTTGCTTCGAAATTATTCTTGCTTTAATAATTTTATTTTTTAAATTTATAAGATTAGTTGTAATATCACCCCTTGGATCCAAATCTTCCTTTAGAGCTTTTTTAACAAATGAATTAATATATTTTTGATTTAGTTTTTGCACTGATCTAACGACCAACTTCAGTCATTCTTATAACAGATTTTTTTGCTTTTTCGATTATCTTTTTACTCATTAAAATTTCATTAGTTTCATTTTTTAGACAGTCTAAAATTTTAGGAAGAGTAATCTTTTTCATGTGTGGACATAGATTACAAGGTCTTATAAATTTAACATTCGGATTATCTACTTGAACATTGTCACTCATTGAACATTCTGTTACCATCATTACTTTTTCAGGCTGTTTGTCTTTAACATATTTAATCATACCACTTGTTGATCCTGTAAAGTCACTTGCTTTAATTACATCTGGAGGGCATTCTGGATGAGCAATTACTTTTATTCCTGGATTGTTTTTTCTAATTTCGTTGATCTCTTTATCATTAAATTGTTCATGAACTTCGCAAGTTCCTTTCCACGAAATTATTTCAACATCTGTTTGAGAAGCAACATACTTTGCTAAATAGTCATCTGGTAAAAATATTACTTTCTTGACACCTAAAGAGTTAACAATTTTTACTGCATTAGCAGATGTACAACATACATCTGTTTCGGCTTTTACATCCGCAGAGGTATTTACATATGACACAACAGGAACTCCTGGATATCTCTTTTTTAAATTTCTTACATCTTCCCCAGTGATTGAAGAGGACAAAGAACAACCCGCACTCATATCGGGTAATAGAACTTTTTTATAAGGACTCATTAATTTTGCAGTTTCAGCCATAAAATGAACTCCACACATTACAATTATATCAGCCTTAGTTTTTGCGGCCTCAATAGCTAGCGCAAGAGAGTCTGCAGAAAAATCTGCAACTCCATGATAAATTTCAGGAGTTTGATAATTATGGGCAAGTATTACTGCGTTTTTTTCTTTTTTTAATTTATTAATTTCGTAAATATATGGTGCATGACTTGACCATTCTATTTCTGGCAAAGCTTTGGAAATTTTTTTATATATAGGCGCAGTCGCTTTTTTTATTTCAGGTGTAAATTCCATAATTTAATCTATCAACTTGAAACATAGTTGTCATTCACTTATTCTGACGCATAGTTGCGGCCATGCTGAAACTGGTAGACAGGCTTGGTTGAGGGCCAAGTGGATTTTTTCCATGAGAGTTCGAGTCTCTCTGGCCGCACCATTGTTTAATTTGCTTATAATGGAATTTTTTTAAGTGAAAAAATTATAATAAAAAAAATATTACAGGATAAAAGATTTATAATCCCCCGGTATTTGTTTGAGCAAGAGTCTAAACGAGCTAAATCAAGAGTACTAAAATTAAATAAATAAGCTATAATCGTCCAATGTCTATTTTAGATTTTAAAAGAATAAGAAGAGCTTACTTAATGCCTATTCTTCTTTTAATTAGAAGAGTATTTAATGTTTTAAAGAGGTATGCTTATCCAAATTTTGTTGCAACTCCATCTGTACATCAGTTGTATAAAGAAGATCAGGCAAAAAAATGTTTTGAACATTTTAAAGAACATTTTAAATCTTCCATTTTTTTGAGCTCAGATAAAATAAGATCTTATGCGATAAACACAGCAAAAGAAAATGACAAAAATATGGAAAGTTATTATATTGAGTTTGGTGTTTATAGCGGGACATCCATAAATTTTTTCTCTAAGAAATTAGATGGAAAAAAAATTTATGGCTTCGACTCCTTTGAAGGACTTAAAGAAGATTGGTTAGGAACTTCAGTTCCAAAAGGAACTTTTAATCTTAATAAAAAAATTCCTAAACTTGAAAATAATGTAGTTCCAATTTCTGGCTGGATTCAAGATACATTGCCAGTATTTTTAAAAGAAAAGAAACCTAAAATTAATTTTGTTCACGTTGATGTTGATACATATGAGACTTCAAAGTTTATTTTAGAATCAATCAAACCACATTTGATGAACGGATCAATTATTTTATTTGATGAATTATATAATTTTGAAGGTTGGGATGTTGGAGAATACAAAGCTTTAAATGAAATATTCAAAGACAACGAATATAAATTTTTATGTTTTGCCTCAGACTCTTCTCAAGTTGTTATAAAAATTTTAGTTTAGTTTTCCCAGAAAGGTTTTATAAATTTTATAAGTGCATTTTTTGTTTTATAACTATTCAAATAATCAATTTTGTATTCTTTAATTTTAACTAATCCAAAAGGATATTTGTCATTGATTAATATTTTTCCAATAATTTTTTCATTGTTTAATATATTGTCCTCAATATTCAACTTTCCTTCTATAATTTTTATAGGTAATAATCTTTTTGAAAGTTTATTTCTTAATTTTATTCTAGATGTATTTTCTTGACCTATATAGCAGCCTTTTTTAAAGTCTATTGCATTAAGCTCATCGAAGTTACACTCAACACCAAAAACTTTATTTTGCATCTCAATATTGTTCAGTTGAGGTATTCCTAATTTATGAGACAAATCATAATACTCTTCATTATTAGCTATATTCATTCCAAGTTTTTTAATTGTAAGATAAAGTTTTTCAAGATTTATTATTAATCTGGCACCTAAATCTTTATTTCTTGGATCCAAAGCAATCGAATCTTCTCTAAATTTTAATGTAAAACCTACTTGATTTTTACTATTTGGTATTTTTAAAAATCTTTCTTTACTAATAACAGCAACTACAAATTCATTGCTTAGATTTGTAATTTCAACTTTTGATCTAATTTTATATAGATCAAGTTGTTTATAAATTTTTTCAATTTGATTTTTATTACAATCTAAAAAATACCCTTTTTTATGTTTAACTATCAAAAAATCAAAAAGATATTTTCCCTGCGGACTAAGCATGCTAGCAAAAATTGAATTTTCATCTGATACTTTTTTAATATCATTAGAAACTATGTTTTGTAAAAACTCATTTACGTCCTCACCGCTTATATAAAGCAGGCCTCGCTCTTCGAGTATGAATATTTTGTCATTCATAATTGATTATTATTAAATTATAATATAATTACTTTTCAAAAAAATGTTAGACCTTATCATTAAAAATGGGAAATGTTTTATAGAGGGAAACCTTCAAAAAAAAGATATTGGTATTAATCAAGGAAAAGTAACAAGTATTAGTGACAAGATCAGCAATGATGCTAAAGAAATTTTTGATGCGAAAAGCTTAATTGTTTTGCCAGGATGTATAGATACCCAAGTTCATTTTAGAGAACCTGGCTCTACAGACACAGAGGATTTAAATAGTGGAAGTAAAGCTGCAATAGTTGGAGGAATAACTGGAGTCTTTGAAATGCCTAATACCAATCCACCAACTGCTAACAAAGAAGAATTTCAAAAAAAATTAGATTTAGCTAAAAATAGAATGTTTTGCAATTATGCATTTTATTTTGGAGCAACTCCCACGAACCAATCGGAGTTAACAAAACTTAAAGACTTAGAGGGGTGCTGTGGTGTAAAGTTATTTGCTGGGTCATCAACAGGAAATCTTCTTGTACACAAAGAAGAAGACATTGAAAAAGTATTTGAGCATACTTCAAAAATAGTCTCAGTTCATTCTGAAGATGAGGATATTCTAAATCAAAGAAAAAAACTAATAGAAAGTGGAAATGTTCTTACACATCCAATATGGAGGAATGAAGAAACTGCAATATCTTCAACTAGAAAAATAGTAAAAATTGCAAAGCGTTTAAATAAAAAAGCTCATATACTTCATGTCACAACAAAGGAAGAAGTAGATTTTTTAAGTCAACATAAAGGAAATATAACCTTTGAAATTACTCCACAGCATTTAACAATGTATTCACCAGATTGTTATGAGAAACTGAAAACATATGCCCAAATGAATCCACCTATAAGAGATAAATCTCATTATGATAGATTGTGGTATGCTGTAAAAAATAATTATAATGATACAATTGGTTCTGATCATGCACCTCACTTAAAAGTTAATAAAGATAAAGAGTACCCAAACTCACCATCAGGTATGCCAGGTGTACAAACTCTACTCCCAGTTATGCTAAATCATATCAACGAGGGAAAACTAAAATTAGAGCAACTTGTAAAATTTTTATGCGAGAATCCTGCCGAAATATTTGGAATAAAAAATAAAGGATTTATAAAAAAAAATTTTGATGCAGACTTTACAATAATAGATTTAAATAAGTCTATTGAAATTAAAAATGAAAACATTCAAAGTAAATGCGGCTGGTCCCCATTTGACGGATACAAATTTAAAGGTACACCTGTTGCAACAATTGTTAATGGTAAAATTAAAATGAAAAATGGAAAAATATTAGGCGAGCCAGAAGGCAAACCGATGGTTTTTTAAATAAGCTTAGAAGAATAACTATTAACTAGCACCACACCTAACACTATTAAAAATAATCCTAAAATAGCTTGCCAGCTTAAATTTTGTTTAAAAAAAATATATCCAAGTATTGCTATTGTAAAAACCCCAAGACCACTCCAAGTAGCATAAACAATAGCTATTGGCAGTTTATTTACTACAAACGTGAGTAAATAAAAAGCAGACAAATAACAAAAAGCAAGCACTGAAGTAGGAATTAATTTAGTAAAATTTTGCGTGATAGGAAGAAGCATGGTACCAGCAACTTCACAAAAAATTGCAGCAATTAAAAAAAGGTAAGTTTTTGTCATTATTTTAAAATGCCACTCTTCATGAGATCTTGTTTTATCTCATCTAAAATAGCTGGATCATCAATCGTTGCTGGCATTTTGTATTCCTCTTTATCTGCTATTTTTCTCACTGTTCCTCTTAAAATTTTACCAGATCTAGTTTTTGGTAATCTCTTAACAACAATTGCAATCTTAAAAGCTGCAACTGGTCCAACTTTATCCCTAACCATTTGTACGCATTCTTTACTTATAGTTTCATTATCTTTTTTTACGCCTGCTTTAAGCGCTATTAAACCTATCGGTAGTTGTCCTTTTAACTTATCAGCTATACCGATAACAGCACATTCTGCTACAGATTGGTGCTCAGACAAAACCTCTTCTATTGCTCCAGTTGACAATCTATGACCAGCAACATTTATTATATCATCTGTTCTAGACATTATCCAAATGTATCCATCTTCATCTATATGACCGGCGTCATAGGTTTGATAATAACCTTTGTAATTTGACATGTATGTTTTTTCGTATCTTTCATCCGCATTCCATAAAGTTGGAAAAGTTCCTGGGGGCAATGGAAGTTTTACGACGATATCTCCCATTTCATTCGGTTTTGCTAAAGACTGATCTGGTTTAATAATTTTTACATCATATCCAGGTACAGCTTTACATGCTGAACCATATTTAGTTTTCATCATTTCTATTCCAGTACAATTAGAACTTATTGCCCAACTAGTTTCAGTTTGCCACCAATGATCAATCACAGGAACTTTGAGTAATGATTCTGCCCATTTAATTGTATCAGGATCAGCTCGTTCTCCTGCAAGAAAAAGTGATTCAAATTTACTTAAATCATATTTGGAAAAAAATTTTCCTTCCGGATCCTCTTTTTTAATAGCCCTAAAAGCTGTTGGAGCCGTAAAAAGGGATTTTACTTTGTAGTCTGATATAATTTTCCAAAAAGCTCCTGCATCTGGTGTACCTACAGGCTTTCCCTCAAATAAAACAGTTGTACAACCTTTAAATAATGGAGCATAAACAATATAAGAATGACCAACTATCCAGCCTATATCGCTAGCAGACCACCAAACATCATCAACATCAATATTATAAATATTTTTCATAGTCCACTTAAGTGCGACTATGTGGCCTCCAATATCTCTAACTATTCCCTTAGGGACCCCGGTGGTTCCAGATGTATATAATATATATGCAAATTCATTTGAATTAACCTCTACACAGTCAATTTCTTTTGCATTAGATAATGCTTCATCCCAACTAATTTCTTTAGGCGCATTCAATTTAACTTCATTACCAGGTCTTTGAAATAATATAACTCTTTCAGGCTTGTTAGATGCTAATTGAATAGCTTTATCTACTAAGGGTTTATATTCTACAGTTCTTCCAGGCTCAAAACCACATGATGCAGTTACTAAAAGTTTTGCTTTACTGTCATCAATCCGACTTGCCAACTCATTAGAGGCGAAACCTCCAAAAACTACAGAGTGAATTGCACCAATTCTTCCACATGCCAACATTGCTACTACTGCCTCAGGTATCATCGGCATATAAATAATAACCCTATCACCCTTATTAACACCTTGGCTTTTAAGAGCACCAGCAAACTTTGATACTTTTTGTTTTAATTCATTATAAGTAAATTTTTTTTTGTTTCCTGTTATTGGACTGTCATAAATTAATGCAGTTTTATCTCCTCTTCCATTATCGACGTGAATGTCTAACGCATTGTAACAAGTATTTGTCACACCATCACTGAACCACTTGTAAAAAGGAGGATTTTTTTTACTTAATATTTGGCTTGGCTTTTTAAACCAAAATATGTCATCAGAAATTTTTTGCCAAAATTCCTCAGGTTTTTTGATTGATTCGAGATAAATGTTATTAAAATCTGTACCCATAGATATAACCGAAATTATTAGTTTTTTGAAAATCCGGTTGTATTAAATTTCAAAAAGGCAATAAAATCAATACTTATTAACTATAAAAAACTCTTCAATAAACTATCTATATTTGGTAATTAACCCCTAACTTAGCAGTAATTTTATTACTGTTGTAGTTTATATAAACTATAAAAACTAACTAATGAGGGAGTTTTTTATGAAAAAACTAAAAACGTTAGCTTTAGCACTATTTGCTCTAGTTGGAGCAACTACTGCGGCTAATGCAGCAACAGCCTTTTTAGCTACGGATGATTTCGTTGGTATTTCATTCTGGTTAATTTCAATGGGTATGTTAGCAGCTACAGCTTTTTTCTTTATGGAGCAAGCCAATGTAGGCACTCAGTGGAGAAAATCAGTAAACGTAGCTGGATTAGTAACTGGTATAGCTTTCATCCACTATATGTATATGAGAGCAGTTTGGGTTGAAACAGGTGATACTCCAACTGTATACAGATACATTGACTGGTTAATTACTGTGCCACTACAGTTAATAGAATTTTATTTAATTCTAGCTGCAGTTAAGAAAGTTCCAACTGGAATATTCTGGAGAATCTTAATTGGTTCTTTAGTAATGTTAGTAGGTGGATATTGTGGAGAAGCTGGATTCATCAACCCTATGCTTGGTTTCATTATCGGTATGGCTGGATGGATTTACATTCTTTATGAAATCTTTTCAGGTGAAGCAGGAAAAGTTGTTTCAAAATCTGGAAATAAATCTCTAGCAACAGCATTTGGTGCTTTAAGAATGATCGTTACAGTTGGTTGGGCAATTTACCCACTAGGTTATGTATTTGGTTACCTA
>MDTA01118436.1_pt1 | contig 13382 bp, 21 predicted proteins | sample 811151 | NCBI WGS metagenome assembly MDTA01 (sample SAMN05326648, study PRJNA326480) | marine metagenome | isolation source: seawater | place: Indian Ocean: South | collected 2010 | reverse complement strand
TGTATACATCCTAATATAAAAGATTTTTCCCAGTCAGTCAAAGATTGTTTGTCAAAAAAATCCTTCAATGGCTTCTTAATTCTTCTTGTTTTCATCAGGAATTTCGTATATAAAAGGGTCAGCTTTTAAAAGTTCTTTCTTTTTCTTTTCAAATTCTCTACTAAACTTCCACTCTTCATAAAGATTTATCAACCATCTAAACATAGGGATTTTCCTCTGGGGTAACACAGAGAGTATATCTATTCTTATTACTAAGGTTATATATTCTATGACGATTACCGCTTTTAATTAAATAACTGTAGCCAGTTTTATAAGTATATTTTTTATCGTTTTCAAACTCAATAAAGCTATCCTCAGTACAAAGTGAAGTAATAGCAGCGGGAGAAAAAGACTCTTTATCTTGCATATCAACATGCCAAGGTATTTGATTGCGAGGCAAAACAACTGAAAGGTAAACATTTCTAAATTTTTTAATTCCAGTATGTCTAATACAAAGAGCCATCCAATCTTCCACGTAAGGAAAATGTTTCATCATGGGAGATTCTCTACCGTCTCTCAATAAATCAAACGACTTCCACGCCTCGTGAGCATATCTTGTAGAAAAGAGGTGATTCCCTAACTTAAAAAAGAAATCTAATCTATGTTCGTCTATATTTTCAATTTTAGGCAGAGGAATCTGTTTGCAATTTGTCAAACATTTGTCTCCTGTTTTTAAGTAGAGGTAAAAAAGGCACAGCAGATTTTTCAAAAACGATTGGATCTTGCCCATCGATAGTCATAATAATTGCTACATCTTGAATCCCTGTCCCGTACATCTCATTATGAGCAACTGCGTAAGCACATCCTTGAATGTAATAATCAGTTATCTGTTTTTCGTTTTTCTTCTTTTTAGAAGTTTTAAAATCAATAATAGTGGGTTTACCTTTCCAGATACCTACCATATCTGTTCTCCCAGCGTATCTATACTTATTTGACCACAGAACTTGCTCCTGACCCCAGACCTCTTCAACTCCTCGTTCTGTAGCCCGAATCAAATCACGACTCATTTGCCTAACATCAAGACGTTCATTCATTATCTCGTCCCACACGTCCTCCCCATTGAAGTGTCTTTCTGCATACTCATGCACTAACGTACCACGATCTGTAGCTTCTTTAGACACTCTAGCAGCTTCTTCCTCTCCTACACGCTCTTTCCATTTAATAAGCCAAGTATTATCGGCAGTTTTACCTAAAATAGTAGTGATAGAAGGATAAGAACCGTCAGGAGTATGATATGTTCTACCTGTCGGTAAAGTATCAGTATCAACTTCAGTTGTGTAGTTGAATTTCTGAGAGGTCGTCCAAAGTGTTGACAATAGGTTTTCCTTTTGCGTTCAAACTAGTGTTTATCAAGATTGGATAACCTTGTTGCCTAGTTATCTCAAGTATTTTCCAAATAAGTGGAGATTTTGTAGCATTAACTGACTGAAGTCTGGCTGTGTTATCATGTGTTCTAAAATTACCGCCAATAATATCAGCTATGAATAACATCTCATAACTAGTTTTATAAATGTTAAACCAATTAGAAGCCTCTTATTCTTGACAAATAGGCGCGTAAGGACGCCAGGAATCATCGATCCTACCTTTAAATTTATTTAACTTCTCAATATTATCATCTGTCGGGGTACAGAGCAAACTTCTATTTCCTAAAGCTCTAGGTCCAAACTCAGCTCGTCCATGAATAACTGAAACAACTTCGCCCTGTAATATCTTTTCAGCGTATTGTTCTGCAATCATACCATTTGAAGCATCAACACCGAGATAAGCGTTTTCCCAAAGTGGTCGTTCTAAAAGAGCAGCTGCCCCAAGAGCGCACCCTGCATCTCCAGCTGCGGGTTGAATTGATATATCATCAAAACCTGCAAATCTAGCAATTTCAGTATTAGCGACACAGTTTAAAGCCACACCACCTGCATATGCAAGATTTCTCATGCCAGTCTCATTCTGTAACCATCCTGCTAGATTGACTAAAATATGTTCGGTAGTTTTTTGGACGGACGCAGCAATATCCCAATCTAAAACGCCGTACCCAAATCCTCGTTCAAGGTTTACTAATAAGTCATAATGACCCTTGTAATCATGATGAAGAACTTTTGATCTTATAAAGTCAAACCATTTAGGTTCTCCGTAAGCAGCTGCAGCCATGACTTGGGATTCGTCTGATAGAGGCTTAAGTCCCAAAAGACGAGTAGCACTAGAATAAAATAAACCAATAGAATTCGGATAACGAAATCGTTTAAGCCAAGTAATTTGACCATTTTCATAAACTCCTAAAGACGTAGAAAACTTATTACCAACAGTATCCACGACCATTACTGCGCACTCATACCAATCAGTCATTAAGATAGAACTCATGGCATGAGCCTCGTGATGATCCACTAAAACAGGTCTAGCTCTAGTATGTTTGCGAATATCAGATTTAAATCTATCGTAGGTAGTCTCTTCATAAAAAGCTGCAAACTCCCAATCTTCGTGCGGGTCTTTAAGCCATTCAATAGTATTTTTTGGAAATGAATTGTCATATTTTTTTCGAGTAAACCTCTCCTCGTGAGAGGCACCCTCAATATGTCCATTTTTAATTGAAGCAGCTGCGCTATCGTGATGATAAGAGCTGACGCCTAGTATCTTCATCAAAATACCTGTTAAATAAGTTTTGTAAATCTTTCTTAGAGTTACCTAAGTAATCTGGAGAGTTTATGAAATCGACAAAAGCCCAACGACGATTATCGACAATAGGTTGAATACGATGAACCATGAAACAAGGAAAGCATAAAGAAAGTCCAGGTCTCGGGTAGATTCTAGCCAAGATGGTCTCCGGCTCTGGCGCTGAAAAGTCCGTTTGTTCAACTCTATCACCTTTCGGCGACCACGATCCAATCTCAAAAGGTTTACCCTCCGTCAAGTAAATTATGTGTGTCCAAAACCTTTGAGGTCTTGAAGTAGTTAATCTTTTGTGTGCATAATCAAGGTTGTCAAAGTGCCACTCGTAGCCTTCACCTGGCTTTAAAAGTATCGCAGTTTTTCCTGCAACGTCACATCTCCATTGGTGGCCGTGTAAGATAAAGTTTTCCTCACAAAATTCAACAATCTTTTTAGCATTTTTAGCTATAGCTCCATTAAATCCGATAGTTATTGCGGAAGACCACTGTGGGTCAATGAAATTTCCCATCTTTTATTAATCTCCAATGCTAGTCTAGGAGCAAAATGATTATGCCCTGCTTGATTCATGTGCCCCCTGCCATCCGGGTACTCTTTTACTAAATCTCTAAGGTAATATCTCCAAATACACGGATTTTCAATTATCATTTCATTATCTAAAACATTAGGACGATATATTGGTATTAATAAAAGATTACTAGGATTAGCATCAAGTAAAACAGACCGCACAAAAAGAGCGCTAGTTCTCCAGTACCATGCTTGTCTAGTAATTTTTTTAAACCACAAATCTTGAACAAGTTTACCCCAAATATCTCCACTTCCCCAGTGATATGGTAGAAGAAAATCACCGTTACCTCTTGGATCAGCGCGGTGATGATGTCCTATCAACCAGATAACTTTAAATTTATTGACAAGATCGTTATTTATGATGTATTCTGCTTGTGCATCTAAAGTAACCCCAGGTAATTCCCATCGATGCTTTAAACCTAATTGATCAAAAGCAGGGACTGGAGCTTCATTGCTTGGTATAGACCAAGAATTACCAACAACAAAGATATCGTCATTTATGTTCATAGTAGCCTGTGGAGACAGTTATACAGAAGGAGAGGGGCTTGAAGATAAAAATCAAGCCTATCCATACCTGTTATCTAATAATGTTAAAAATTTAGCCCAAAGCGGAGCTTCTGAATACCTTATTACAACACAAGTTGAAGAAGCTGTCAAGATGAAACCTGATTTGATTGTTATCGGCCACACAAGTGAGTATCGTTGGCATGTCTGGGACTTTAGAAATGATATAACACAAGGTTTCATAGTAGCTAATCATGTAATGCAAAATGAAAAGTATTATAGAAACTGGATTTTATCTGAACAGATTTTAGCTAATCAACGAAAAAATACTAATGAACACAGGGCTGCATGGCACGCGGCAGGTATGTTATACTTTTCTAAAGAAAATGAAGTGCAAGATTTATGGTCTTCTTTTGTAGCGAAACAAATACTAGTTACGCAAAAAGCTGGGATTAGGACTATTCATCATTGTTGTTTTCCCCATTTGCATGATAGATTAGAGGTCTTAACTGATGATTACGTTAATTTTCATTTAGATTTTGAAAAGCACAAAGACTTTGCCCCAGATGGTTCTCATGCAGGAGCAAAGTCTCATATAAGATTAGCTAAAAAAATTAAGAACAGGTTTCAACCCAGTCTTTAATTTCTTCCCATTTTTCATCTTCCTCTGAAAGATTCTGTTTACGAACAATAGTTGCCACCTTAGTAATAGTAGCTACTGGGATTCCGTATTCATCTTTAATATCTTTTTTAAGGGATGCGATTTGTTCGCGCATAGCCTCAACTTGGATCATAAGATCGACAATACGGCTGATCTCTGTTTTTACTTCTTGTTTTAACGCGTGTTCCATATTACTCCTCAAAGTTAAAGGTTTCAAAATCTAGAGCATAACGCTCCGTAATTAGTCTCTTAGTGTAAGAAGATAACTCTAAATCTATATTTGACACGTTAGCCTTCTCTAGTGTGCATCCATATGAATTTAGAAAATCGATTATTGTTTTATATTCTTCATCAAACATAAACACTATATCAGGGATAATAACATCATTTTTATCCAATAAGAAAGAGCTAATTGACTTCATATGGTGGTTACAAGTCTGATCATCTGTATTATTAAAAAGGAAGTCTGCAAAATAGTCTAATCCTCCGTGTTGCTGAAGGTGGGGGTGAAGTTCTTTTCTTCTTAAAGGGTCTCTAATAATAAAGTGTTTGTAGAGAGATGTAAATCTTATATAGGGGTGCCGAATCACAGAAAAATTCAACCACTCGTCACTCATTAGACTAGCGTGTTCTTTAGTTATATAAGTAGCTTCTGGATGGTCATAAATGTAGTCATATCTAAGAGAGGTAGAACTTATTACTTTTTGTTTTAGTAAAGAGGCTTTAATTGCTGTACCTGCACACTTAGTTACCGCAAAAAAATTTAATTTGTGTTTAGAGTAAGAAGAAACATTATCTAATTTAGTTACGTCTAAAACCATATAAAAACTCCTTAAATTCTCTTTTACGGGCTTTAAATTGTTCACAATTATGTTTGTGAATGTGTTCTACATTTTTATGGAACTCTTGCCACTGTCGAGTTGTAAAATTACAAAGCCTTTTTACTTCTTTAGCCGCATGTAAAACTCGAACTGAATCCTCCATTGAATCATAAGATTCATTAATATATGGGTGAAAAGATTTATAGCCTAATCTATGAAACTCTGCTAAAGTATTTTTTTGTCCTACTAAAACAAAAGGTTTCTTTAGTTGGATATTTCTCCAAGTTTTTTCTGAAATGTACGGCCAGTTTACCATCTCATAGGTGTAGTAAGCTTCAACAACAAGATTAAAGTGAGATAAAGACAAGGAATAATCCATAAACAAAGGTTTAGGGTAAATGTGCTCTGGATTACTTATTGGCTGTGCCTTGTACCGTCCTAAAAAAGCAGGAGAGTCTTTTAATTGTTGTTTTGCTATATCATAGGCGTTTACAATATTACTTGCTTTGTCTTGAACGTAGACATGACCATGTTTCATTAGGTCTAACCTATCAAGTAACGATACTATGATAGAGGCACCTGGATGCTTCTCATAACGAGCGTTGAATAACGAAAACGCTCTTTTATCCTTCTTACAAAACATACCTTTTCCATCAGATGTATGTAAGTTATTATATGACTGCCTACTCTGCTTTACAAGATTAAAATAGTCTTCCATCCAACCTAGAAAAGTAAAAAAGAGTTTATTATCAACCTGTTTAGGAGAACCTATGTTAAAAAATATGTTGAATTCTTCATTAGCAAAACCCTGCCTAACCTGACTAAGGTCATGGTTTTCTAAAGGCTCTCCTGTAATGTCTACAAAAATAACACCCTTTTTTGCCTTAACAGCCTCATAAACCTCTGAAGGTATCATATTGTAGATTCCGTAGGTTGGGTGATCAGGGTTGTGAAAGTGTCTAATTTGATAGTAAGGTTCATTTATAATTATAGGGTAAACAAACCAATCAATCTGATCTATCTCTTTTACGGTATGAATTGATAAGTCAAATGAGTGAAGCTGTCTTGGGAGGATAGCTCTGTATTTTGGACTGTAATAAGTGTCCATAATATTAGACTCAACAGCGTTTGGTAAAAATACATTAGGAGAATGTGAATTGTCTAATAGAATCGGTATCATTTTTACTCATCGCTAAAAATAAGAAGTAAGTAGAAGAAACTCGTTTTTGAAAATTATAATCATTGTGATTATGGATGTCTTCAAACTTTAGCAGCAAGTCTTTAACTTCATCTTCTGGCATTTCGATAAATTTTTTGATTTGTAAAAATGCTTTTAAAACTCTGGATTCGTCCGCTTCTCTGTCATACGATTCATTAATATGCGGGTGAAAAGACTTGTAGCCAAGAGTGTGAAATTTATCTAAAAGTCCTTTTTGTCCAACTACGATGAAAGGTTTTCTGTAACCAACATTTCTCCAAATCTTTTCAGTGATCATAGACCAGTCAACTACATCATCATAGTAATATGCTTCAACAACAATGTTTAAGTCACTGGCTTTTTGGTAATCGACGACAAAAGTAACAGGGTCTAATACATCATCAGAGTGTTTTAACTCTAGACTTTCGCCTACATTTTTCCAAATTTTATAACCTCCAAGTCCTACAAAATATTCAGAAAAGGAGTCCAGCTCATCAGCAGTAACGTGCCCAAATTTAAAAAAGTCAGCCTTATCCATCAAGAACATAAGCACAGCAGAGCCTACATGCTTATACCAGCGCTGTTGAAAAAGAGAAAATCGTTTTTTAGAGGGTTTATAGTCGCTTCTTAGGTCAAAAAGCCTTGAGCCTAATAATGTCCAACTCTTCTTTACCCCCTCTCCTCTTCGAGCAGCAAGTTTTTTTTCGTCCTTATATTCATGAATCCCTGTGCCGCAGTAGTGTAACTCTAACCAACTAGGCAAAGAAACAACTTGAGGATGATTTACATGTTTTAGACTAGATACATTAATAAGAATTCTGTCATTTGGAAACTCAGAACAATCATCAATGGCTTTTAAAACGTTGGCAAGATCGTCATCACGTAAAGGTTCTAGAGTAGCATCTATTAGTATCCAACCTTTTTTTTGTCTTAATGATTTTATTACTGGCGGAGAAATGAAACTCCAAAATCCATAATCATGATGATAGTTGCCTATTAAAGATCTAACCTGATAATAAGGTTCGTTCATAGACACAGGATAGATAAACCAATCAAGATCGTCTATCTCATGTGCTGAATGAATACTAAGTAATGGGTCAAATGTTTGTAAAATCCAAGGAATCTGTCTTTGAAAGCGGGTTGACCGATGAATATCATTTATATCGGTGCCGGCATAATTTGGGAACCAAACATTGCTTTTGAATGGGTGGTCAAAGACGAGAGGAATTTTGATATGTTCAATCATTCTCTAGAACAGTAAATGTTTTTCTTATTAGATCAGGCTTTTTCCTGATCTGTCTCTTGACGCACAACTCGTCTAGAATTTCTGAGAAATATCTCTGACTAGTTAAAGCGGCATCCTCATTAAAAGAGGAGTCTATTAAAAGTCTTTGATGAATTAAATTAAGTGCTGTAACGATGTTTGCCGAGCCAATATCTCTTGACCCGGCAAAGTCACCCTGTGACCGAGACTTGACTAGCTCCCAAGTCTCATTTTCCCATACTGATCCATCATCTTCATCAAATACTTCAATTGGTATACCAGAAAGAATCTTCCATACCATCTTTTCGTATTTTTGACTCTGTTCCAACGCGTGCTCCCTTCGGTCGCAATAAGGCACACGCTTCGCGTGAACCTAAGATGGAATCCAGTCGTCGCGATACTGGTGGTTATAAAACCAAGCTAGAGACACTTCTACCTGCTTAGTTACATCTTTGGCGTGCAGACAGTTAACAAACTCACGTTTGAAGCGTAACCAAGGATTACGAACAGTTTTTACAGGCTTGAGAACAGACAGATCACGCTGGTTCCAGTGAGTACAACGACTTGCATATGCTGCCTCAGCGTTAAGTGTACGCGTTGTCTCTCCGAGACGAGGCTTCAACAGTTCGTACAACTCACGAAAAGCTTCGCTTTTTTCGCTATCACTCAGCTCTGAGATGCTGATGCGACGGCAGTTTCTAACAAGATCGCGGTATGCGTTTTTCGACACAAGTTTAAAGTGCATTGGTAACTCCATTAAAATAGCACATAAAAAAGTATTAGGCAATATACAAAATATAAGACAGATTACTCATCAAATAGCGACTCGAGATACGTGGGAGGATGATGAATTTTCCCTTTGGTCCAGAACTCTCGCTTGTTAAACCACTGATAACGCTCTAGTGAACGCCAAAGGGCGTTGATTTCGCGAACAGCACTTTCATACCGATCGTGAAACGGAGCTTCATAGATATCTAGACGATTACGAGCCTCTTCCATCCACTCATGGGCTTTCCACGGAGAGTATCGAGCAATGTTACGAGCCTCGTCAATAGTTCGAATTACACTCCACACATTATATCCAGTGTGTGTCCAGTCTTTGTTTAGAGTAGATTTAGCCATTTGCAACTCCAATGTTATTGATATGATTATAGTGATCAACAATGTCTACAATATAACGAGCAGCAAAAAACTCGCCATGAGTAACGATAAGTTCTTTGTACTCTTGCATGATATCAGGAGCATGTTGAGAGAGAAGTGCTTTTGCTTCTTGTAAAGATGGTCTGCGATGCATCAGGTTTTGTCCTTTATTATTATTTATAATGTATAATATCTAATTTTACAGCTGAACGCAACAACAACTTGTCTTGAGTGAGTTTTTTATTGCCAAATGATTTCATTTTGTGTAGTCTATAACAATGTATGTAACAGAAAAAGAACTCAAATTCCATCTACGAGAGATGAACGCAAACTTCAAAGATCTTGCCTCTGATCTTGGTGGTGATATTCGTTATCTACACCAAGAGATACACGAGCTACGAGAGTACATTTCAATGATGGAAACTGAGCTACACGCATTAAGGGAGCGATTAAATGACTCATAAACTAGTTGGTTTTGCTGATTCTTCTAATCAGACAAATGTAGACTACATCAATTCTCAGCTCTCGACAATATCTAATGAGTTTACTGGGCTACAAACAGAGGCAGCTGATGAAACTGATTCCAGACTCTCAAGACATCTTAAAAGACCAGATTTGTTGCCCTGCTACATGCTTTTTAAGAATGATGCGTACAAGGCACACATTCAGGCTAAACTGTTTGATGACAAAGCAATAGAGTGGGTTCGCGAAAAACTTGGGTAAGATAAACTTTTGCGGAGACTCGTTCTGTCGTAAAGGCGGATACGGGGTGCTAAGGCACTCAGAGTTAGCTTGGACTACTCTACTAGCAGAAAAATTAAGGCACTCTATCATAGGGCTTGGTAAGGCTGGCTCCGCGCACGAACACGCTATCAAAAGTTTTAACCCTACCGCTGATATCAATGTATTTTGCTGGACTGAGCCACACAGACTGTATCATGACAGCTATCCTATCTCAATGGGCACTGCAGAGGCTAACAAAGATATCAATGTTGTGTATGACGCTGCTTACAAATACTATAAGTACTTACATAGTCAAACTCTCGCACTAAAAAGATATGAGAGAGATTTATACTGGTTTGATCAGGCAATCTTAAAACACTACACTGGTTTAGCAATTCATCTTGTTAGCTTCTCTTGGGTATACGAGTTTGAGCATGGGCTAGAGTTTTCAACTCCTCTTAATGACCTAAGAACTAATCCATACAAAAAATCTAAAGATGAGATCGCAAATCACCTTAACAAGAAGCAAAACCAGTTTCTTGCGGATGAACTATACACATTAATCTTAGACGCTAAAAACAACAAGAGGATATCATGAGAATATTAATTACAGGTGGACTTGGTTTTATTGGTAGTCACCTAGTAAACTCTCTAGGAAGACAACATGTTATAGACATAGTTGATGGTTTTGATGAAAACTATGTTGGTTACAAATTTATTCACAGAGGTAGTAAAGGCTTACAAGAAACAAACGATATTGAAAAGAAACATAGAAAGCTCAATCTTCATTACAGAGTTAATAAAGTAAGAGGTATGTATAGGCACTTCTTCAAAACTAACTCTTATGTTCAATTACCTCTAAAAGAGTATGATTTAATAATTAACTGTGGAGCCTTATCAGAGGCAATACTCTCTCAACATTTTCCTGAGTTTACTCATGACTCTATTGTGAAGGGACTAGAGTCATTGAAGAAGTTTTATCCTAAGACACCTGTCTTACATATAAGTAGTAGCATGGTTTATGGCACTTGGGAAGGAGTAATTGACGAGCAGTACTCTTTAGGATCAGAGAACCATTACGGGCTCAGTAAAATAAAGGCAGAAACTCTGTGCGGAGAACAAGATGTAATTTTGCGACCCATTCATGTTTATGGTATGGGAGATGGAAAATTTTCAATCTGGATGAACATTGAAAGACAGGTTGCGATTAGTAAACCTGTGCTAGTAGAGCGCGCTGGTTGTATTTATATAGACGATTTTGTTATTGCAACCAAAAAGATTATAGACAGTTGGAATCCTGGCACGTATAATATCTCATATAATTTTACTAGAAATTCAGAGGCCCTAAAAGAGACGTACCCTCACGACTTTGAGGTAAAAGAAAAACTTGGCCCAACAGGTAAACCTAGAGGGTTACTTTCAAGCGATAAATTACTTGAAACTTTTAACATAGAGTTTACCCATAAAAATTATGAATCAACCATTAAAGAATACTACACAGAGTATGAAAATTTTCGTTCGCAACAATGATGTCGATAAGGCTCTTCGAGTCTTAAAAAAGAAACTACACAATGAAGGAGTCATGAAAGAGGTACGTGATAGGCGACACTTCACTCCTCCTGGTGAAGAAAAAAGACTTGCAAAAAAAGCTGGTCGTAAACGATGGCTAAAAAAACGTCAACAGCTTGAGCAGCAATTTGTTAGAGAAGAAAGAAATCAACTCCGTAAGAATAGGAAAAACAAAAATGTTCAACGATCAAATCAAGGTCCAACTCAACACAGAAACAGAACACGTACATCTCGCAATCAAAGTAAGTGATCATTGTGTAAATAACTTTGTTTTTACGTTAGGTGAATTCATCACCTTAATTGGCCAAGGCGAAGTTACTACGACTACTGGCTGGAACTACAGAGTTTTAAAAGAGTTTGTAAAGATTTACAACTCAGACTATACCACTCACTATAGAGTTTCTCTTGAAGATTGGGCAACTATCAGATTTGATTTCGCAACAAAGCTGAAGGCTCATCAAGATGCCAGAAATGCAGAGTCCTCAGAGTAAAACTTTTTGCTCGCGTCCTTGGAACGAAATTAATTTTAACAACAAAGGTTTTGCGCCTTGCTGTATGATTAAAGATACTGAGTTTGCATCAATTAAAGAGTATCTTGACAGCGATTGGTTAAAGTCAATTAAATCTGACATGTTAAATTCGAATTGGCATCCATCTTGTGAAAGCTGTAGATACGCAGAAGAGCAAGGTGCCTGGTCCAACAGAATAACCTATGATCAAATTCCTGTAGATGTTGAAAATCCTAAAATTGAATATGCACACATTGGCTTCTCAAACACTTGTAATCTTTCTTGTCAAATGTGTAAACCCTATTTGTCAACCACATGGGGTAACAGACTGTATAAAAGAACAGGTAAAAAACCAGAAATCTGGAACACCTTTGACAACCCTAAAACTAAAAGAGATTTTTATAAAAAAATTCTGCCAAACCTTAAATTAGTAGGAATCAGTGGAGGTGAACCTTTTCAATGTAAAGATCATTTTGATTTTCTAAGAGTTGCTCCAATAATCAATCCTAACCTATCTTTGTTTTATAATTCTAATATATCTAATCTTTACTATAAAGGTGAATTTCTACCTAAGTTCTTTAAAAAATTCGATAATGTATCAATTTCCGCCTCTATAGATGGTTATGATGATGCAAACACTTATCAACGCATGGGAAGTAAGTGGAATGACATTGAGAAAAACGCAATAATCTTAAAAGACTATCTCAGTTACGTACACGCTACCTTAACTATCTATACGATTTTTTCAATCGGTGATTTGTTAAGATGGGGACTAGAGCATGATATTGAAATTCAATTTTATTTTGTATCTGACAGTTCACTAAATCCTAATTTTTTGCCTATCAACAAGAAGCACGAATTAATCAATAAACTTACAGACGAATTTAAAAACGAAAAAACTATATTAAAAGGTCTTAGAAAGTATGTTTTTAAACCCTTACTCTATGAACCAAAAAACAAAGACAAAGCTCACCGTGAATTTAAAGAAAAAACTATAATTAACAATCGTGAATCCCCCATCTTAAAGTTTCCTGATTTTGTTCCAGAATTAAAATCATGGTATGATTCTATCTTGCTATAACCTTCTAATTTGTGTATAATGTTATTTATAACAATGGAGGTATAATTGAAAGCATATAAAGGCACGTTTAAAAAGAAAAATGGAGAGTCTCGAGATATGGTGTTTGCCCGACTCTATGACCTTCCTCAAAAATTTCTTGACGAGAAAGTTCAAGGAGCAGGCTCTGAACAAAACTATCCAGACGGAATGGAGCTTGTGTGGGACCTAGAGGCTGATAATTTTAGAGTATTCAATTGGAAATCAGCAGAAAATACCCCACAGGAGTTTACAATTGACGAAGATTTATTCTCGTGATTCAAAAGTAACTGTTTTAAAAAATATCATTTCGCTTGAGGAAATACAAACATTCCTTGATTTTATGACTGTAGAAGACGAATACTACGATGATAGAGAATTAGCCTTTTCAAAAAGTGTATCTTTTGATAAATCAAACTGGCCTAGAGAAACATTCAAAAATGTAATTAGTAGAGTTTGTAAAAACGTTGAGTTTGAGGTAATTAATTTTTACACTCAAAAAACTACAAAATTTGGAGGCTTCGGTATTCACACAGATACTAGTGATGGTAATCAGGATGTTTTATTTAAAAACATTTTAATTCCGTTACAAGTTTCTGATGATAGCTACACTGCCATATTTAAAAATAGATG
>MDTA01086792.1_pt1 | contig 13382 bp, 15 predicted proteins | sample 811151 | NCBI WGS metagenome assembly MDTA01 (sample SAMN05326648, study PRJNA326480) | marine metagenome | isolation source: seawater | place: Indian Ocean: South | collected 2010 | reverse complement strand
TGAGGTGATAGTACCAGATTTTACATTTATTGCTTCTGCAAATGCAGTTGAGATGTGCGGTGCCAAACCTGTTTTCGCAGATATTGATCGTGAGACTTTACACGCTGATATCAGAGAGTGTGAAAAGTTAATTAATAAAAAAACAAAAGCGATAATGCCTGTCCATATATATGGGATGTCTGCTAATATGGATGAGATCATGAGCCTTGTAGACTGTTACAAATTAAAAGTTATAGAAGATGCAGCACAAGCGATTGGTGTTACTTGGAATGGTAAACACTGTGGTACATTTGGAGATGTTGGTAGTTTTTCTTTTTTTGCTGATAAAACAATAACAACTGCTGAGGGTGGTTTTGTTTGTACTGATGATGAAGAAATACATGAAAATATAATGTATTTGAGAAATCAAGGCCGGCTAAATAGAGGGACTTTTATTCACCCACAGATAGGTTATAATTTTCGTATAACAGATATACAAGCAGCGATTGGTCTTGTACAAATTAATAAATTACAATTAATAAAAAACAAAAAACAAAAAATATTAAATTTATATAAAGAGTGTTTAGATGGTGTAGATGGATTAAAAATTGTTACACCATCTGCTGGGTCAAATCACATCCCTTTTAGAGTGGCAATATTATTTGATAAAACAGCAAATGAAGTTGGTGCATATCTAAAAGATCAAGAGATAGAGACTAGAACATTTTTTTATCCCCTACATCTACAGCCTTGCTATGATGTAGAAAAAAAATTAAATAACTCTAAATATGTGTTTGATCATGGGCTTTGTATGCCATCATATCCTGAGTTAACAGAACAACAAATTATATACGTGTGCGATAAAATTAAGGAGGCTATAGCATGAGATATGAATTATGGGAAATGGTTAGTATGGGCGAGGGCGAGCCGGTTACGCCGATGTTTCTTAATATGAAAAGTGAAGACTACGAAAAAGTTTACGTAGAGTTTCAAAAATTAATTAAACAAAGGCCTTGTGCAATTTTACTAGAAAGGGAGAACTGATTTGTATAACAAAGAAATAGCTATAGTTTATGATAAAGTACATCAAACTAAAAATTATGTCCTAGAAGCTGAGAGAATTAAGGCTCATTTTAGTGACAATATATCTAACGTGTTAGATATTGGTTGTGGCACTGGTGGCCACTCCGTTGCTTTAGCAAAACTCGGATATAAAGTTACAGGAGTTGACCCTTCAAAGTATATGATTGATATTGCAAAACAAAAAAGTGACAAAGCTTTTGAAATAGATTACAAAATTGGCTTCTTAGAAGATTTAAATATTCGTAAACATGAAGCTGCAGTTAGTATGTTTAATGTAGTCAACCACATTTTAGATTTTACAAAGTTACAAGATTTTTTTGCTGCTGTATCAAATACTTTAAATAAATCTGGAGTTTTTGTTTTTGATTGTTTTAATCAAGTTGCAGTGGCTAGAAGAAGACCAAATATTAAAATTATTGAAACTGGATCAATATATTGTGATTACGATGCTATGAGTTCAAATTTAGAAATGAAATATTCAGGCAATATAAAATTTTCTATCATGCATAAGTTATGGTCAACAAATATTTTAAATGAACTTGCAGTGCTAAATGGCTTCACAGTTACTTCTATTGTTGATCAAAAAACTAATTTGCCAGCAACATGTGACAGCTACAAAATTACTTTTGTTTGTAAAAAAGACATCTAAGTATTAAATAATTTTGCTTGTCATTATATAATTGTATTAATAATGGATGAGATCTTATTATGAAGCCTACTATAGGGATTGTGACAAACACCCTTTCTCCAGACCTTTGGGGTTTTGATGAGAATAAATTTGCAAAACATTTAAATTTTAAAAAAGGCGCCGATCCATACTTAACTGTCTTTGTTGATCGTTGGGTATTTGAAGCTGATAGATTTGAATCCAAATATAAAGTTGCTTTACTAGCAGAGCCCTCTGTCATAGAGGCAGGAGTAGCAATTTGGATAAAACAAAATTATGATAAATTTGATGCAATTCTAACTTTTCAAAAAGAGTATTGTGAAATAAGCCCAAAGTTTAAATACTGTCCATTGTGGATTAGACATAGGCTTTTAAATAATAGTCAGTCTGAGTGTAGAAAAGTTATGAAATTTTACGACAAAAATAAGATGACATCAGCTATTTTCTCTAATAAGTATATTAGTGAAGGGCACAAAATGCGTTTTGCTATTAGATCAGAATTTCAAGATGAAGTTGATATCTATGGCCGCGATCATAATTTTATTGAACACAAAATTGAAGGTATAAAAGATTATAGATACCACATATGTGTTGAGACTACAAAAGAATCAATTTGTAGCATGCTTGTAACTGATGCTGTTTTGTGCGGTACGGTGCCAATTTATTGGGGCAATAAAAATTCTAACATTAATGAGTTTTTTAATATGGACGGAATCATAATGTTTGAAACAATTTCAGAATTGGAAAATATTCTTGAAAATGTTGTGTCAGAGGAAGATTACAGTCAAAGATTGGCTGCAATGAAAGATAATTTTAATAAAGCTAAAGATTTAAATATGCATGATCTATGGTGGAAATATTGCATTAAAGATTTTTTTAATGGAGAAGCAGAATGAAAAAAAGAGCGTTGATAACAGGAATTAGTGGTCAGGATGGCAGCTATCTATCAGAGTACTTGCTAGAAAATAATTATGAAGTATGTGGTATTGTAAGAAGAAATTCTGTTGCAGAAAATCAAGATAGTCGCTTGAAACACATCAATGATAAAATACAATTGTTTTATGGTGATTTACTTGATATGCCATCTCTAACAAGAATTATGAATGATGTAAAGCCGGATGAGATTTATAATTTAGGCGCAATGAGTCATGTGCGTGTTAGTTTTGACATTCCATCTTTTACTATTCAAACGAATGGCCTGGGAGTTTTAAACATCTTAGAGGCTTACAGAAATATAGTTCCTAATGCTAAGTTCTATCAAGCTAGTTCATCTGAAATGTTTGGTAACTCGGTTGATTCAGACGGTGTTCAAAGATTAACCACTCCAATGAAACCAGTCAGTCCATATGGTTGCGCAAAACTTCTAGCGTTTAATTTGGTGCGACACTATCGACATGCCTATAAACTACACGCTTGTAATGGTATTTTATTTAACCACGAGTCTCCACGCAGAGGCTCAAACTTTGTAACAAACAAAGTTGTTAAAGGCGCAGTCGAAATATCTAAAGGTCTTAAAGAAAATTTAGAGTTGGGTAATCTAGACTCTAGTAGAGACTGGGGTCACTCAAAAGATTATGTTAGAGGTATGCACATGATAGTTAATCATCATACTCCGGACGAGTTTATCGTTGCTACGGGTGAGACGAGATCTGTTAGGCATTTGTGTGAATATGTGTTTAATCGATTAGGTATGGATTATGATAAGTATATTGTACAAAATCCAAAATATATGCGACCAGAAGAACTAAAATATCTAAAAGGCGATCCATCAAAAGCTAACAAAGTGTTAGGGTGGAAGCCTGAATATACTTTTGAGACAATGATTGATGAAATGATTGAAAGATGGCAAAGTGAGCTGTAATATATGAGATGTTTGGTGACAGGTCATATGGGATATATTGGCTCTAAAGTTTATAAAAAACTATTGTCTTTAGGTCACGATGTTGATGGTATTGATATTAAATCTGGTAAAAACATTCTCTATGATTTAGATTCATTAACGCATGAACGATATGATTATATTTTTCATTTAGCTGCGTTTCCTAGAGTTGAGTATTCTGTTCAAAATCCATCTGCAACTATGGAAAATAATGTATTATCAACATCAAAAATATTAGAGTTTGCAAAAGAAAAATCTGTTAAGATAGTAATATTTTCTAGCTCTTCTGCTGTTATTGGTGATAATGGTACACCTAACAGTCCATATGGTTTGCAAAAATTAATTTCTGAAATGGAATGTGATTTATACTCCAAACTCTACGGTGTAGATACAGTTTGTTTGAGATACTTTAATGTGTATTCAGAGGATCAACCATCTGACGGCCCATATTCAACAATAATAGCTGCCTGGATGGAGAAGCTAAAAAACTCACAACCTTTGAGAATAGATGGTGATGGTGAGCAAAAGCGTGATTTTGTACATGTTGATGATGTTGTTGATTCAAATATATTTTTTATGAATATGGATACTAATTTAAAACATAGAAGAGTGTATGACATTGGCACTGGAAAGGCAGTTTCAGTTAATTTTATCAAACAATATATTAAAAAATACTTTAATAAAGTTCAATTTGTTAACGCACCTGCGAGACCTGGTGATGTTTTACAAACTCTTGCCGATATTAAGCCTATGGCTGCATTAGGATGGACTGCTAGCGTTGATGTCAACGCTGGTCTTGCTAGGTGTTTTGGTTAATAATATGGCTGTTGTAACTAAAAAAAGACACGTTGCTAAGGCAATTACTTATAGACTTATTTCCTCTGTTTATACATTTTTTGTGTCATACGCTTTGACTAATAATTTAAATCTTAGTTTAAATATCTTTTTACTAGATTCAATTGGGAAACTAGTATTATATTATGGCCATGAGCGACTTTGGTACAAAAGTAAATTTGGAGTAAGAAAATGCTAACATTTTGGTTATATGGTCTTTCTGGCTCTGGAAAAACAACCATAGCCGATAAATTATTAGAAAAATTCCCACCTTTTCAAAGCATGCTTAGATTAGATGGTGATATCCTTCGCACTGGTCTTAGCGTTGATTTAGGATATACAAAATATGACAGAGCTGAAAATATTAGAAGAGCGGCACAAGTTTGTAATATCACAAATCAAAAACTACATGTTTTAGCAACGTTTATGACACCAACGTATTTCCACCAAGAAATTGTTAAGAGCGTATTAAATAAAAATTTAAGACTGATATATATTGATGCGCCAGTTGATGAATGTAGAAATCGTGACCCAAAAGGTTTATACAAAAAACAAAGTGAAGGCTTGATTAAAAATCTTAGTGGTGTTGATTCAGCTTTCGAAATTAACAAACAAAATAATTTATGTATAGACACAGTTAATAATTCTATTGATGATTGTGTTTATATTTTAAGAGATTATATTATTAAGGAGACAAAAAAATGTTAAAACTTTCTGATGAGGCGTTAGGAGCAATTATGATGGCGCTACAAAAATCTTTAATGGAACAAAGTGATATTGTGCCGGTGCTTAAAGGGTTTGATTTTAGAGTGAGTGATAAAAAGCAATTATTTGTAATGAACCCACCGCTTTTTAAAGTTGATTCGAATGCTGAGGAATTTGATAATGGTTGATTTATCTAAGGAGGAAGTAAAAATCCTTCTTAACCATATAAATGGTTTTTTATACCGCTTTAATGATTCTACAGAGGAAAAGTTTTGGGAAGAGACTTATAAGCTTAAAGAGTTAAAGAGTATAAGAGATAAGCTTCTAAAATACAAATAAATTAATTATGCCCAAATATATATACAAATGCAATGATTGTGGAGATATGTTTAAAAAATATCACTCAGTTTCTTTAATGTTGACTGATTGTGACAGTTGTGGAACTGTACAGTCTTTACAAAGATTGCCATCTTCATTTTCTTTAAGTGAGCAAAAATCTCATGTAAAAAAAGTTGGTGATGAGGTTAAAAAAGCAATTAGTGACTTTAAACAAGATTTAGAACAGCAGAAACAGGAGATGGTAAATACCGACTGGAGTGAAGATGATTAATTACATGCTAGCAGGGTCGCTGCTTATAAATTCCATATTGATTATGTTTGTTACAGGACCTTTACTATTTTTTCTGTATCTTAGTGTTTTAGTTAATATTGGTTTTGTTTTTTACGCAAGGTATATTTTATCTAAGCAAGAACAATATGAAGAAAGCATTGCTCGATTATTTGACGAGGTGCAAAATTTTTCAGTTCATCTAGAGCAAATTAATGAACTAGAAACATTTTATGGAGATGTACATCTACAAAATCTTTTAAACCACTCAAGAACACTCATGGAAAATATGATTGATATACAAAATGAGATATATGATGCAGATGATACAGAGGATCAAGATATAATTTATGACAGTAAAGAAGAAGACTAGACGCAGAAAAAGAACTACTAATAATTATTTTACTAAAGTTCACGAAAATGCAATTATTGAGTATGCCTCTACTAGCGACAATGTGATCAGAACGCAGCTTTACGTGCAATTTATTGAACCTGCATTTTGTCAAATGGTGGACAAGATTGTCTACACTTACAAATTTAATAATCTTCCAAATATTGATTATTTAAAAGATGATTGCAAAATATGGTTGATGACAATATTAGACAAATACGATCCAAATAAAAAATCAAAAGCTTTTTCATATTTTAGTGTTATAACAAAAAATTGGTTTATTCATAAAGTTAAGCAGAATTCTAAAAAACTTAAACGTGATTTAAAATATGAAGATTTAAATTCAGAAACAGACTTAAAAGATTTAATTGTTGAAAATACGTATGAGCAAGATCGTGAGCAACAAGAATTTTGGCAAAACTTATTTGCTGAGATGGCAACCTGGAATGATCTCAAATTAAAAGACAACGAAAGAAAAGTTTTAGATGCTATAAATGTTTTGTTTGAAAATATAGATCAGATTGAAATTTTTAATAAAAAAGCTATTTATCTTTATATAAGAGAGATAACAGGCCTAAACACAAAACAAATTGTTAATAATCTTAAAAGAATAAGAAAAAAGTATAAGGATTTCAAAGATCAATGGGTAAAGGGAAGCATATAAATTCTAGTGAGTTTGTCAACGAAGCCATCGACAATATTAGAAAAGATAGAGCCATGGCATCAACTTTGTTAATAGAACTAATGAAAATTTTAAAAACTGATGAAACAAAGCATCAGTCTTCAGGGCCAGTTGCTGCAAAATACCTAGAGACACTTCAAAGATCAAACGAACAACTTGTTAAATTAGCTGGTCTAATATCTAAAAAAGAAACTGTGAGTGTTGATCTTTCATCACATGAAAAAGAAGAACTGTATGATTTGATCAACAAAGAGGAATAATATATGTCTAGACGCTTGTCACCATTTGAAGAAGCAATGAAAGGCCTAGAGGATGATTTTGAATCTCAAAGATCATCTGATGCTTTCAAAGCTAGGCATGACAAAAGTCAATCAATTATACAGACATTGCGTGAATTAGCGGTTCAACATTATACTAGTGATGATTTAGTTGATCCAGAGTGCAATGCAATTGTGTTGCAAGTTCTATCAGGCCCAAGCGCTAACAATGAGGCTACAACAGATGGTAATTTAAGAAAGAGTGTAAGTTTAGATAATTTTAAGAATACAACCTCTGACGTTCGTAATTCAGCAAAATTGGCAAAGCCAATTGTTGTTATTGCGAGAACTAAGTATGATGCCGATTTAGAAGCACCCTCATATCCATTTCATGAGGATGAGGCAAAAGTTGCTGTTCATTCTGAGTTTATGCAACTTACAGATGAGCCGTGGCACTCAAGGATACAAGTTGGATCAACTATAAAAGTTAAGTATTTTAATACAGAAAATACAACTGGCTATAATGGTATGCCATCAGGCTATATCTCTGGATATATAGCAGACCCACCAGACATTGTAAAAAAATTTGAGGAGGCGCCTCCTTCGAAGAGATTTAATTTACCTTGCCAAGCTAAAAGACAAATGGCAGAACCAGCGATGCAGTTGTATCCTGGGCACACAGTTGAAAGACCAAATGTCTATATGGGCCCTCCAATTATAAAAACTAAAGGTATTATTAAAACAGGCATATATGGTAACGGAACTGCGCAAACAAAAGCTCATTTTCATGAGGCTCTACTTAGATCTGAAATATCTTTCAAACACACTATAGAGGGCCCCGCACCGGACACAAATAATGCTTTTGTTTGGGTAGGTCATTTAAAAAATAATGGCTTTATGGATTTAGTAGATAGACCCATGAGCATAGGTAGAGAGACAATAATATATGCTCCACCATATTTAGATTTGTCCTCACCAGTAGAGATAAAATACTATTTTCACAACGCCGGCGGCTTTGGCACTCCTTGGATAAATGGCCCTTCAACCACTACACTACAAGCTATTGAAAATGTTGCAACTGAAGACAATGATTTTCGCACTATTATTGCACCATCAATTATTGATTTAGTTAAAGATGGCCGTAATTTTATTTTAGTTATACCCGAGATGGCGTATTCTAAAGGCTTTGGCACCGGCCAGCGCGATGACAGAAGAATTAATAAAATGGCCGCAGGCGAGGACGTTTCTATTGGTGAGATAAAAAAAACAACTGTGAGAAGCTCAGTTGTACCAAAAGTAGCCTCCTCTCTTAGAGAATATTTAAAAACGTTACCAGTTTCATCAACAGAAGATTTGCTGTCTGTTACACACCTCAGGGAAAGATCAAGGTCAACTTTTGATGGCTCTTTTACAGGTGGTAATTTTGGTCTTTTTCACGATGAGGTTATAGAAGTTCTAGAGGAGCATCTAGGCACAATATGGGATAAGATAGGTTTTGTAACGATAACTGCTAATGGATTAGGAGCTTATGCTCTAGCATCATCTGTACAAAATAGACCAGAGAGCAGAACTCAAGTTGAGGCGGCAAAAGGATTCAGGAAAGTGCCGATAAATAGAATAGATTTTATAGATACTGAGTTAAATGATTCATCTTTTTCTGTTAGTCCAGCGTATACGATATATACTGATTATTTACAGATTAAGGCTGGTGCTGGAAAGTATATTGAATTTAATTACATATCAGAGTTTAATCAGTCTAAAACTAAAAGCAATGCATTGTTTACAAACTTAAATGCCGGCGCTGAATACACAAAAAATTATAAAAAAACTTCTCAGCTTGGTGAAAATAAAATGTCTTTTTACGTTGATAATAATCAAGATAGCGAAGCTTTTGTTAGTATGCACATGTGTAGAAACAAGAAAGTTAACTCTGATTTTAAGGTTGGCTATGCAATGACTATGACAAATGATTTTTTAAGTCGCGGCGCCGTTTTGAAATCTGATACAAATAATCCACAAAAACCAAGCTATAGTTCTGTGCCTGATCATGCCGACGCATGCTTAGCAATGCCATCAAGTTCAAAAATTTTAGGTAATGAATATGAATTAAGTGTGTTAGAGGAAAAGATAACTTTTTTTGAAGACTTGCTGAAGACAGTTTTAAACAACAGAGATAATCCAGACAAAGTTTGTGAAAATGAGTTATATCAAATTTATTGCGATGATGTTGGTAGTATGTTTCCAGGCCCTTCAAATACTTTTGTTTATAATGAATATAGTAAATTTTGGTCAGATTATTTGCAATATGTTAGTGATAAAAAGAAATATTTTGATTTAAAGTTAGATATAGAATATCAACTAATATTAGGCCCAATTATGAATGATAAAGAAGCTTTACTTTCATTAAAGCAACAGATAGTTGATGTAGAAAAGCCAATTGCAGATTCTGTGTACGAAGCTTCACAGGGCCTATACGAGACTTTTAGACAGCCGGCCACAGGTATAGTTGGTGGTTTTGATCTTGCAGGCACGTCTGAATTAATAATAGGCGAAGAATTATTCGGTCAAGGTATTGAAGATGGTACTTTAGCTGAAATTGCAAGAAACCTAGCCTCAAAAGAGACTAATGATAAAGTTATTGAAAAAATAAATAAGGCGGTAAAAAGCATCGAGCCTCGCAAGAACAAAAGACCAGCAAACTGCAAGCCAGCGCCCCAGGCTTTAGGTTCAATAATAACTAATTTTGATCAAAATATAGCATCTTTGAGCACAAGAGCTGTTAATTGTAAGGGAGTTACGCTATCAACACCATCTACTTATGATCGTATTGCATCTTTGTTGCCTTACTTTCCCAAGAAAGAAGACTTTTCTTTTTCCGCTGGCAAGGCTACAGAAAAAATTAATTTAGAATCAAAAAATATCGGTTTTGAAGCAGATACTTTTAAATATAAAGCACGTGCAGCAAACAATTCTTTTAATTATGTTGAAAGTCCCCCTGTGTGGTCTTGTTTATCTGAGCATTTAGCTGTTGCTTGGCAAGATGCATGCAATGCTTCAAATTATACACCATTTAAAATAATACAAGGCCTTAGAGGATCAAAAGGTAAGCCTGGCATAGTCGCTTATAATGATGGCCTATCAACACATGCATTAGGAATGGCCATTGATATTGATCCACACCTAGGTGGCTCCGGAGCTAAAGCCATTTACAGTGTGTTTACTGGTGCTTGGAATCCTTTATTTATAGAAGAGCATGGTGAAGAGTTATTTAATTTAGGTGTTTTTGAAACTGATTACAAATCTCTTTTAAATAATGGCTTTGTAACTGAGCCCGGACCAACCCCAGAGGGTGAGAAAGCGTTGCGCACAAGAAGAAAATCAGAACAGTGGGCTGACGCCCCTAATGCCTACAAGCCACAAAAAGGTAATTTTAATAATATAATGATGACAGCGAAGGGCTCTGACATAGTGCCAAAAAAAGCAAATCCAGTGCTGTGGGCTATAACTTTTTGTGAAGCTAGCGGTATGAAGTGGGGTAATGCATATTTTTTGAAAAAAAGATGGAGAGGTGGAAATTCTTGGGATGCAGCAGACAAAAAAATAATAGCCCTAGCCTATGGAATACCTAATATTGTTGATAGAATTCAAGCAATATCTTGGGATAATGCAACCATCGACAATCATGGCCATTTTCAATACTGGGCTGGACCTATGAATATTTCTTGGGATGCTATTAGTGTAGCTGAAACTTCCATAACACAAGCACAAGCTACTGCTGATCAAGCTCCCTCCTCAGCTCAAAGCCAGTCATCAACTGGTGCAGGCACTGCTGGTTCTAATGGTGGCTCTAATGGCGGCTCTAGTAGCTATTGATATAAAATATAATATTTTATAAATTAACTATTTATTGAATAGGAAAGGTTTTAAAAAAATGTCAGTACGTCGATTTGAAATATCAGCAACTAGAAAGCAGGTTGCAACCTCTAAAGGTACTAGGAATAGCTATGGTTTTGATATAATTGATATGAAAACCAAGCAGATAGTTGACTCTGCAGAGTTTTCAAATGAAGCTGAAGCTAAAGCATACTACGAAGAGCAGAAAAAAATTCTAGATCAAAAAGGTGGAGCAACTGTAAACGGCGAAGTAGACAACGATCCTTTTTCTGGTGGTGGAGAATTTGCTAGCACTTCAGACTTTGAGTTTGGAGGATTTGCAACAGATCAAGATCGTGATTTGGAGATGGATAAGGAAGATAAGCTTATCACTGAAGATGATCTTGCTGATTACGCTGCAGTATCTAATAAAAAAGCTGGTCGCGCTGCAAAAGCTACCACAAAACTAAAAGTAGAGGCTTTTGATTTATGTGGTCTATCTGAGGACGACAAAAAAAATATATATACCTTCTCAACTGCGGAACTCCATGAAAGAGGTAAAAGTGGTGTTTTTGGTCAGTGTAGAATACAGCCAAGAGTTGACAGGGTAATGTTGTCGTGTGAGAAGTTAGTTAGCCGCGGCGTCGACAATAATGCATTTATTATCATAGGAAACGATAGAGTTGATAAACCGCACACTGGCACTGGTGGCCAAGGCCATACAAAAAGTGACATGATAGATTTATGTGTTGGACTAGGGGGATATTGCACACCAGAAGTAGAAATGACTTTAGTTGAAGATGCAGTAACTGGCCAATCTAAAATGGTTGAAAAGCCAGCTAAAGTAAATCCAAATTTTTATTTAGATGCAGCTAGAATTTACATATCACAAAAAACACACGTTGATAAGAATTTTGGTATAGGTCCATTCGGTGCAACTGAAAAAAGAAAAGAGGATAATTCTAAAGATGAAAATTATGGTAAATATGGTGGAAAATCTGCTGTTGCAATAAAGGCTGATAATGTTAGAGTTATTGGCAGAGAAAGTATTAAAATTGTTACTGGTACAGACCTTTTTAACTCTAAAGGGGGAACAGTATATGGAAAATCAGGCATTAAATTAATTGCAATGAATAAAGAAGAACAACTACAGCCAATGGTTTTAGGAGATAACTTATTGGTGGCGCTAAATATTTTATTAGATAGTATTGAAGCACTCGGTAAAATATTCCATGGTTATGTTAAATATCAAATGAAATTTAATAATGTTTTGCAAAACCACACGCATAATTCGCCGTTTTTTACTAGACCAGTCACAGTTTCAGACGCAGCACGGAGCGCCGGCGTTCAAATTAATATTGAATCAGCTGCAAAAACAGAATTATCAATACTTAAACATATTACAAATATTCAAGGTATTAGAACAAATTACTTAACACCAAGCGGTGGATCGTTTATTAATAGTGAACTAAACGAGGTTAATTAATAGGTACTTAAATGTCAGATACACATCAACCAAAAAATAACGCATGGATTGAATTTAAAGAAAAGTCTGATGCATTTTATGATGAAATTTTGCAACAGAAAGAAAATTTTCTGGGTGATAATTTTTACCCGTTCTTCGGCGTTGATGATTTTGGATTAGCTAAGCCACTACCAATACCTCCTGGTGCAAACGCGGCAGAAGCGTCATATTTTACTGAAGCTGCAGCTTTAGCTCAACAGTTAAATTTTCTAAACACCAATATTTATGATAAGCCACGTGGTACCACTGACGACCCCGGCGCCGGCGATCATCTTAGGACCAGCGGAGGCTGGCCGTCAAGTTATGACTATACAAACACTAATGAGTTAGTAATAAATGATATTGTGGTTAGCGAAAATTCAGGTGAGTCTTACCATGATCAAGTCTTAGCACCACTAGTCAAGGACATACTAAGCAATCTAATTGTAATAGAAGAGAATAGACTTCTTTATATGTCGACAGAATTTGCTCAGCAGTTCTTTCAGGCAGAAACTAGCCCAATTAATAGTGAAACATCACAAACAGCGCTTGAAAGTATTAGCGCGCTGATAGAAGCCTCAGCGAATTACTTGAATTTGTTTCCTGGATTTAGTGGATTTACTTCGAAAAGAGACATTAGGGCAGTTGCCACAACAGATGGTTTTGCATCATCTCCAATACAAAGCGATTCATATCTAGAAAGCACGCTAACGTTAAGCGGCGATTATACTCACTACATTGGTGTGGTCTTAGATCCAAAAAGATCAGCGGGTAAAAGATCATCTCCTTATGTTCCCGTTCGACCATCCCCATATGAAGAAAAATTAAAAGCTGGGTGGGATGAGCTTGAAAAGTTTTCCCTATTTGATAACAACAATAATCTTGTTAAAACAAAAGATAAAAAATCTAATGGTATAGAAC
>MDTA01049931.1_pt1 | contig 13384 bp, 11 predicted proteins | sample 811151 | NCBI WGS metagenome assembly MDTA01 (sample SAMN05326648, study PRJNA326480) | marine metagenome | isolation source: seawater | place: Indian Ocean: South | collected 2010 | reverse complement strand
TTTTTTTTATTAGTTTTTTTTTTAAACTCTTTTATATTGCGAACTAGCATACCTGATGTTATTTATAAATTAATCTAGTTTTTTATTTATGTCTATCGATAATTCTACAGTTAAGAAGGTTGCCTCACTGGCAAGAATTGAAATTAAGAGTGATGAAGAGAATACTCTTATTGACGAATTAAATAATATAATTGGATGGGTTGATGAATTACAAAAAGTAAATACGGATAATGTTGACCCGATGCTGTCAGTTTTTAACGAACAAATGAATATGAGAAAAGACAGCCCGAAGTCAAACTACTCAAATAAATTGATAATGAAGAATTCCCCAAAGAGTAATTCAGGATTCTTTGTTGTACCAAAGGTTGTAGAGTGAAAGAATTTGAAAATCTTACTATTTCCTCAGCAATTAGGGCTCTAAATAATAAAGATTTCACCTCAGTTGAGCTAACTAATTATTTTATTCAAAAAATTCAGAAACACTCTCATCTCAACTGCTTCATCACTCAGACATTTGAACTTGCGTTAGAAATGGCAAAAACCTCTGATAAAAATATTAGTAATAAAAACTCAAGACTTTTAGAGGGAATTCCAATTGGTATGAAAGACTTATTTTGTACTAATGGTACCAAAACCACGGCAGGCTCAAAGATTCTCGAAAACTTCATTCCCTTCTACGAATCAACTGTTTCTCAAAATCTTTGGGACTCAGGAGCAGTGATGTTAGGTAAAACTAATATGGATGAATTTGCAATGGGTTCAGCTAATACTACTAGTTTTTTTGGTAATGTAATGAACCCTCTCAACCCTAAATCTGATAAAAATAAGAATCTTGTTCCTGGGGGGTCATCTGGAGGGTCTGCTTCTGCGGTTTGCTCTAGGCTTTGTCTGGGTGCAACGGGATCTGATACAGGAGGTTCAATAAGGCAGCCTGCCTCATTTTGTGGTATAGTTGGTTTAAAACCAACTTATGGTAGGTGTTCCAGATTTGGGATGATTGCTTTTGCTTCTTCGTTAGACCAAGCTGGTCCTATAACTCAAACAGTTGAAGACTCTGCATTGATGCTGCAGTCAATGGCAAGTTTTGATGAAAAAGATTCTACAAGTTCAAGAAAAAAAATTCCTAATTTTTTGGATTTCAAAAATTATAAATTGAAAGGAAAAAAAATTGGTATACCAAAAGAGTATTTGATTGATGGGCTAAATTTAGAAATTAAAAGAGTTTGGGATGAAGGAATTAGTTGGTTGAAATCGGAGGGAGCAGAGATAAAAGAGATTTCTTTACCCCATACAGAGTCAGCATTGCCTACATATTATATTATTGCACCGGCTGAAGCATCCGCAAATCTTGCTAGATACGATGGTATTAGATACGGTTACAGAGAAAATGAAAAGGATTTAACTGATCTTTACCAGAAGACCCGCGGAAAAGGATTTGGAAAAGAAGTTAAGAGAAGATTGATGATTGGGACTTATGTTTTATCTGCAGGGTATTATGATGCTTATTATCTTAAAGCTCTAAAAGTTAGAAAGTTGATTTCAAGGGATTTTGAGGAAGTTTTCGAAACCTGTGATTTAATTTTAACTCAGACAACACCAAATGTTGCATTTCCAATAGGAGAAAAACAAACAGATCCCATAGAAATGTATTTAAATGATGTCTTAACTGTTCCAGCAAGCCTTGCTGGTTTGCCTGCAATATCGGTTCCGGCTGGATTTAATAGTGAGATGCTACCCATTGGATTACAAATTATTGGAAAACCTTTTGATGAAATTTCTGTTTTAGGTGCTGGTAATACTATCGAGAAATTGAGGGGGTTTTAATGGAGTACTATATACAAGGATCGAGAAATAAATGGGAAGTAGTTCTTGGTTTAGAAGTTCATGCACAAATAAGTTCTAGATCGAAATTATTTTCCGAAGCTTCCACCGATTGGGGTGCTGAACCTAACTCACAAGTTGAGTTGGTTGATTGTGGAATGCCTGGTGCTTTACCTGTAATTAATGAATATTGTATTGATCAAGCTATTCTTACAGGTTTGAGTTTAAATGCTAAAATAAACAAAACTTCTATCTTTGATAGAAAAAATTATTTTTATCCAGATTTACCACAAGGATATCAAATTTCTCAGTTTGAATACCCTATTGTTGGAAAAGGTTTCTTGTTAATAAATTGTGATGGAAACGAAAAGAAAATTGGTGTCACACGTTTACATCTTGAACAAGATGCTGGCAAAAGCTTGCATGACCAAGATGCAGAAAATTCTTTTATTGATTTAAATAGATCTGGCTGTGCATTAATGGAAATTGTTTCTGAACCAGATATAAGAAGTCCTAAATAGGCTGCAGAATACGTAAAAAAGTTAAGAAATATCCTTCGATATATTGGAAGCTGTGACGGAAATATGGAAAAAGGAAATTTAAGGGCAGATGTGAACGTATCTGTTAGACTTGAGGGAGACGAAATGGGAACAAGATGCGAGATAAAAAATGTAAATTCAATTAAATTTATTCAACAAGCTATAGAATTTGAAGCAAATAGACAAGTCGAGATCTTGGAGAATGGGGGTACAATCACTCAAGAAACTAGACTTTTTGACCCAAATAAAGGGGAAACTCGATCTATGCGTGGAAAAGAAGAATCTCATGATTATAGATATTTTCCTGACCCAGATTTACCCCCACTATTATTAAGTGAAGAAAAGATAAATGATTTAAAAAAAAGTTTGCCTGAACTTCCTGATGAAAAAAAGGAAAGACTAATGTCTGAATTTAATTTAAGTAGTTATGATGCAGAAGTATTGGTAAATGACAAGGATATTGCTGAATTTTTTGAAAGTACAGTTGAAGGTAGAGATAGGAAAGTCGTTACGAGTTGGGTAACTGGAGAAGTTTTTTCGTATCTTAAAAGAATTGAAAAGAATATTAAAGATTCAGGACTTACATCATCCAAACTTGGAGAGTTATTGGACCTTATAATTGATGGAACAATATCAAATAGACAAGCAAAAGAAATTTTCGAGGATTATTTAAATTCAAATGAGAATGCAAAAAAATTTGTTGAAGATAGGGGGTTAATCCAAGTTTCTGATGTAAGTGAAATTGAAGATTTGATTAAATCTGTTTTACAGCAAAACCCAAAAATGGTAGAGGATTATAAAAATGGAAAAGATAAATTATTTGGTTTTTTTGTAGGTCAAGCAATGAAAGTTTCAAAAGGCAAAGCCAATCCCAAGGTTGTGAACGAAACTCTTAAAAAATTATTGCAAGATTGAGAAGGAGAGGTGGCCGAGTGGCTGAAGGCGACGGTTTGCTAAACCGTTATAGGTGGCAACATCTATCGTGGGTTCGAATCCCATCCTCTCCGCCACCAAATCGCAGTTAAAAAGGGAAATATTAAGCTATGAGTACAAATTTATCTATAATTATATTTTAATATTGTGGTAGAATTATGGTATTATTGAATAAAATACGAAAAATACACTAATGTGAAAATATAGTAAATAATTCCAAATGCAGCTACAAACATAGAAAAAAAAGTCAGCCTCATTCCTAATCTTCTATTTTCAATTTTTTCGTCAATATCTGAAATAGCTCTCGAGTGAATTGATCTGCCTACACAAAGGGTAATCATAGTAGATACAGAGAAAAAAAGTAAATTGTTAAAGTATAATATAAAACTTAACAGAGTAATAAACGGAACTGTTTCACAAAAATTAGCATGTGCTCTTATTGCTCTTTCTAATTTTTCACTTTTAAAACCAATTGATGTTTTCGTTTTTCTTCGAATTTTTACTACATTTAAGAATAGCTTGTGATAATGTCCACACAGATACAATATTGTTAGAAGATAAATTATTTCAAAAATTGTTCTATACATTGAAATTTCTTTTTTTTTTTTTAAATATATTCATATCTGTAAACAAATATATATAAAAATGATGAAAGATGGAATAGGAATACATTGGTTTAGACAAGATCTTAGGATTTCAGATAATCCTTCGTTAAACTATTTGTCAAAAAAATATAAAAAGATCGTTCCTGTGTTTATTTTAGACGAAGTTAATTGTGATAGAAAATTGGGTTCAGCTAGTAAAATCTGGCTCCATCACTCATTATTAAATTTAAATGATAAAATTAAGAATAAATTATTAATTTTTAGTGGAGATCCTCATTCTATATTTAAAAAAATCATGGGTAGCCTGGATATTTCTGAGATTTCCTGGAATAGATGCTATGAACCATGGAGAATTAAAAGAGATACAAACTTAAAAAATCATCTTAAGGAAAAAGTGAAAATCAATTCATTTAACTCTTCTCTTTTATGGGAACCTTGGGAAATTTTGAAAAATGATGGCACCCCTTATAAAATTTTTACACCTTTTTATCAACGAGGATGCCTAAATTATAAATTACCTAGGAAACCTGAATCTAGGAGTATTGAGTTTTTTGATCATAAAATTGACTCTTTAAATGTTTATGACCTTAAATTACTTGAAAATCGTGAGTGGGAGAAGAATACAATAAGACATTGGAATATAGGAGAATCAGATGCACTAAAGATTATGGACAATTTTTTTTCGAATGGTATCCAAGATTACACAGATGGTAGAAACTTCCCAATAAAAAAAAATGTTTCAAGATTATCACCATACCTTCACTGGGGACAAATATCCCCTAATACATTATGGTATGAAGTTGATAATTATAAAAAGGATGTTTCAGGAAATAATATAGATATTTTTAAGAGTGAATTGGGGTGGCGAGAGTTTTTTTATAATTTGATGTATCATTTTCCAATAATTCAGAAATTTAATCTTCAAAAAAAATTTGATAAATTTCCTTGGGAAAATAACACTAAATTATTAAAAATCTGGAGAAATGGTTTGACTGGCTATCCTATTGTTGATGCTGGGATGAGAGAGTTATGGCAGACAGGTTATATGCACAATAGAGTAAGAATGATAACTGGCTCTTTTTTAGTAAAGAATTTATTAATCCATTGGAATTATGGTGAAGAATGGTTTTGGGACTGTTTGTTTGATGCAGATTATGCTAGCAATGCAGCTAGCTGGCAGTGGGTTGCTGGAACAGGAACTGATTCGGCTCCTTACTTTAGAATTTTTAATCCAATTACGCAGTCAAAAAAATTTGATCCGTCGGGAGAATACATAAGAAAATACGTTCCAGAGCTCAAAGATTTGCCATTGAAATATCTTCATGAACCCTGGAAATGTCCATCCAATATTATTAAGAATTTTAAGTTGGGAATTAACTATCCCTTTCCAATTGTTGATGTTAAAGCATCGAGAGAAAAAGCTTTGAATGCTTTTTCCAAAATAAAAGCTATTTAAATATGAAAAATAAAGTTTTTATCATATTAGGTAATCAATTATTCAACCTCTCTTTTTTTAAGAAATATAAGAATGATCATATTTTTTTTATGTGTGAAGATTATGGCTTATGCACATATCAAAAGCATCACAAACATAAGATCTTACTTTTTCTTTCTGCAATGAGATCATTTTCTGAAGAGCTCAAAAAAGATAAATATGATTTAATATATAAGAGTTTAGAGGACAGAGACTTTACAGACGATTATTTAACAAAGCTATCTATAATCTTGAAAGATCGCAATATTAAAGAAGTATCTTTATTTCAAATTGAAGATAAAAATTTTGAGAAAAAATTAATCGAAAAATTAAATGAGATAGTGAAAATTAATTATTTAAATTCTCCCATGTTTCTTTCATCCAGAGAAGAGTTTAGTGCGTATTTGAGTTCTACAAAAAAACCTTTTATGGCTCAATTTTATAAGATTCAAAGAAAAAAATTAAATCTATTAATGGACTCAGAGAATCAGCCGATTGGGGGGAAATGGAGTTTTGATGCAGAAAACAGAAAAAAATTACCAAAAGAAATAAATTTGCCTGAAAAATTCGTTTTTAAAGAGACTACTAATACAAAAAAATTAAAAAAATTAATTGATCAAAAATTTTCGGATCATCCAGGATTTCTTGAGGACTTTCATGCTTGTACAACGAGGGAAGACACTATTAAATTTTTAGATTATTTTATTATAAATAAAATTGAAAATTTTGGCGATTATGAAGATGCCGTTGATAAAAGAGATAATATTTTATTTCATTCTGCATTAAGTCCTTATATTAATATTGGTCTAATAACACCAATGGAAATAATTGAAAAAATAAAAAAAAAACCTCCCAAAAAATTAAATTCATATGAAGGTTATTTGCGACAATTAATTGGTTGGAGAGAATTTATGAGAGGAATCTATCAGAATTATAGTCATGAATTGGAAAGTTCAAATTTTTTTAATCATAAGAATAAAATGAAGGCCTCTTGGTATAATGCTACTACTGGTTTGGATCCTCTTGATTTTTCCATTAAGAATGCAATTAAGTTCGGTTGGACACATCATATTGAGAGGTTGATGATTTTATCTAATATAATGAATCTTTGTGAGTTAGACCCTAAGGTAGTCTTTAGCTGGTTCATGGAAATGTTTATTGACTCTTCAGATTGGGTTATGTCACCAAATGTATATGGAATGGGTTTGTTTAGTGATGGTGGAATTTTTGCTACGAAACCATATATTTGTGGATCATCATATTTTTTAAAAATGATGGATTTTAAAAAGGGACCATGGTGTGATGTAATGGATGGTCTTTATTGGAGATTTATTGAGAAAAATAAAATTTTTTTTTCAAAGAATCCGAGGTTATCTATGATGGTAAGAGTTCTTGACAAAATGAAAAAAGAAAGAAAAGAAAAAATTTTCATGTCAGCTCAACAATTTATAGAAAGAAATACTTATGAAGGTTAGAGTTCTATACAATAAGTCATGTAAAATTTGTAAAAGCGAGATTGATCATTATAAAAAACATTGTAATGATGACATTTCATGGGTTGATGTTATTCAAAATAAAGAAGTTCAAATTTTAACATCTAAGTCAGAAAAACAATTAATAAGAAGAATGCATATAATTAAGGATGGAGAAATAATAGAAGGTGCCCGAGCTTTTCTAGAAATTTGGAAGCTAATTCCTAGGTACAATTTTTTGTATAAAATATTTAAAATAAAAATATTCTACTTTATTTTATTTATTTTTTATGAGTTTGCAGCTTTATTTCTTTTTATTAAAAATAAGCATTTAATAAAATGAATAAAAATAATTTACCGTCAAGAATTTGTGTTATTTGTGGCAAATTATTTACATGGAGGAAAAAATGGAGAGAGGATTGGGAAAATGTCAAATATTGTTCAAAGAGATGTTCAAACCGATCTAATCGAGCTTAGTGTATCTTAAATATGGTTTTATCTTTTTAAATTCACCGAATAGTTCTTTGGCCTCGTCGTCAGAAACGGCTGGCACAATTATTACATCATCATTTTTTTTCCAATTAGCTGGCGTTGCTACCTTTTTTCTAGAACTCAATTGAATTGAATCGAGGACTCTTAAAATCTCATCAAAATTTCTACCAGTTGTCATTGGATAGGTTAACATCATCCTAATTTTTTTTTCTGGGTCTATTAAAAAAATTGATCTCACAGTGGCATTGGTTAATGCAGTTCTTTGGATATCACTGGGTTCTTCAGCAGGAAGCATATTATATAATTTTGCAATTTCTAAATTTTGATCGGCAATTAGAGGGTAATTAACTATCGTATTTTGAGTTTCTTCTATATCTTTTTTCCATTCAATATGGTCATCTACAGAATCAACACTTAATCCAATTAACTTACAGTTTCTCGAGATAAACTCATTTTCAATTTTTGCCATATATCCGAGTTCAGTTGTACAAACTGGTGTAAAATCTTTTGGGTGAGAAAATAATATTCCCCAAGAACTTCCAAGAAATGAGTGAAAATTTATTTTACCTATTGTTGTATTTGCCTCAAAATCAGGAGCTATGTCGTTAATTCTTAACATTATTTATTTATATTAAATATAATCTATTTTATTTTATAAAAAAAAAGCTTTATTTTATTAAATTATTATTACGTTTTGTATGCTAACAAATTTTGAAAATTCTTCAATAAAGAATAGAGACGAATCTTTCTTCATTTTTCATCCAGAAAATTTAAAAAAAAAAATTAATTTTTTTAGGAAAGAATTTAAAGGTACTGTTTTATTTGCGGTAAAAGCAAATCCTGCAGAATTTGTAATCAGATCTTTGATAGAAAATGGAATAAAATCTTTTGATGTAGCATCAATCAATGAGATTAAATTGATAAAAAATATCTATTCTAATGCGAATATTTTCTTTATGAATCCTGTAAAATCAAGAGATTCTATTAGAGAGGCATATTTTTCTTTTAATGTAAGAAATTTTGCAGTTGATAGCATTGATGAACTTAAAAAAATTTCTCTGGAAACAAATTTTGCTAATGATTTAAATATTTTTATGAGACTTAAAGTTCCAAATAATTATTCAACGATAAAGCTATCGGACAAATTTGGTGTTACAGTAAAAGAAGCTCCTGAATTATTAAGAAAAATAAATAAGAAATCTTTGAAAGTTGGAATATGTTTTCATGTTGGATCTCAATGCACTGATCCTTCTGCTTTCAAGGTTGCCTTAAAAATTACACAGAAGGTTTTAAATGAAAGTAGAATAAAAATAAGTTTTTTAAATGTTGGCGGTGGGTTTCCAGAAAATTTAAGGGTTAAACAAGTTCCAAAACTTATAAATTATTTTAATATCATTAATAAAAACTTTCGTAAGTCATTCCATGATTATTTAACTAATGTTCAACTTTTTTCAGAACCTGGAAGGTCGATAGTTTCGGATTGTTTATCTTTGGTGGTAAAGGTTAACTTAAGAAAAAAGAATAAACTTTTTATAAATGAAGGTGTTCATGGTTACTTGAATAATGCAGGTTATTTAAATTTTACCTATCCTGTTCGATTATTTAATAGAAAAGAATTAAAACCAAAACTTAAGCCGTTTAGTTTTTATGGACCAACATGTGATTCAAATGATTTTATTAAAGGTCCTTTTCTTTTACCAGATTCTATTCAAGAGGGAGATTGGATTGAGATAAAAAATATGGGGGCTTACAGTGTGTCAATGAAAACAAGCTTTAATGGATTTTCTCAAAATTTAAAAGTTAATGTTCTAAAAAATAAAAACAAAATGAGTGACTGATTCTTTTTTAATAATTTTTTTTTAAAAAATTAAACCAGAAAATTTACACCTAATGAAATAATTAATACTCCAAACACTTTTTGTTTAGTAATTTTTTCATCAAAAAAAATTTTGCCAAAAATTATAGCGCTTAGCTGACCCGTAGCTCTTTTAATAGATTCCATAATAGGAACATAATTATATAAAATAGCATAAAATTGAAATATTGTTGCAATTGTTCCTATGGAGATAGTAAAAAGAATGAGTAAAAAATTCTTTTTTTTTAATTTTTTAAAAATTTTTAGATCAGATTTTGAAAAAACTAAAAGTATTAAACATGTTGAAAAAGATTGAACTAGTCCATGAATATTGATTGAACTATGGGTTAAACAGATTTTATCAAGAACAGGAGTTAAACTCCAACATAATGATACAATTATCATTAGTTTTGCACTTAAACTATTTTTAATATTACTAATACTTTTCAAAAAACAAGCTATTTCAAATTTTTCAGAATATAAAATCAATGTTCCAAAAATTACTGAAAAAATTCCTGCATATTGTATGTTATTAAGTTTTTCATTTAAAAAAATAAACGAGAAAATTGAACTAAAAAGGGGTGAAAAAGATAGGAGAGGAATTGTTAGACTTAAATCAGATTCTCTAATAGATTTTAAAAACATAAGGGCTGAAATAACCCCTAAAAGTACTAAAGTTATTCCTGGAATAGAGTAGGGATAAAGAGATAAAAAAAAACTTTCTTTTACACACCAAAAAGAGAAAATTATTATCTGAATTGAAGAAAATAGAATTAGTAGAAGTTTTGGGGTGATATGTATGAGAGTTAATTTTCTAGTAAGATCAAATAAAGCCCAAAAAATTCCTGAAATCGTGCATATAAGGATCGAAGTTGACAAAGTTAATCTCGCTTTTATTTTTTTTATTAATATCTTTTGCTTAAAATACCACTCACCTGAGCAAAGTATCAAAAATTGATGAAAAAGATAGATATCTTAATAATTTTGCTGATAATAATGAAGTTGATGCGCTAGCAAATATTTTGAGAGAAAGTTTGAAAAAAAGATTATTAAGTGAGTAAAAATTTAGATTACTCAAGTACTGAGAATCAATTATTTTGAGTTAATTTACATGCCTGGGATTCGCATTAAACTTGCACCAACAGAATCCAATTCTTCAGACATTTGAATGAACTTTACATGCATCTCAAATTTTCTTTGCTGATCTATGGTATTAACCATTTCTTCGACCGCATTAACATTACTCTTCTCTAAATAACCAACTACAATCTTTGCTTGTTGGTTAGGTTGAATCTCTATAATTTCTGTTGCGCCTTCTTCATTTGGAATAGGTTCAATTCTAATGTGTCCATCAAGAGATTTTTTCAACTTATCTGTTTCAGCAGGAGCATATGTTGCAATAACACCAACATTCTCTGGCAATGCATCTGGCTCTGCACCAATTGGCCTAATTAAAACTTCACCTTGAGGAGAAATACTTATTTCTCTAAAAGCAGGCAAAACAAGTGGTTGAAGCCCTGCATCAAGAACTTTATTACCGCCTCCATCTAATAACTCACCAGTTTCACTTGTCTGAAAATCGCCTCTTCGAGATAAAGCAGGCGAACCTCCCTCTCGAGGTTGAATTACAAAATATCCAGCACCATCTATGGCTGCATCCAGTGGGTTTCCAGTTGCATCCATTGTTCCTTGTTGAACTGAAAAACCACCAACGTTTCTTGCAGAAACTATTCTTGGTTCGACCCCATTTTGTCTATTAAGATAAATAGAACCAAAGTCTGAAACCACATCCTGTCTAAATCCAGGCGTATTCAAGTTTGCTAAGTTATGAGAGGTTGCAACTTGATTTTCCATAAGCATCTTTAAACTATTAAGAGCTGTTTGTGCCATTCTATCCATTAAATAATCTCCTAAATAATTATTAAACTAATTACATTCTAATGTTAACAATGGCTTGAGTTGTAGCTGCAGTAGTCTCAATTGATTTTGCATTTGCTTGGAAGTTTCTTTGCGCTGTAATTAAGTTCACTAACTCTTCTGTTATATCAACATTTGATCTTTCTAATGAACCAGATAATACAGTACCAAATCCTTCAGCACCAGCTTCACCAACTGTCGCTGTTCCCGAAACAGCTGTTTCAACATATGTTGCATTACCGATTTGTTTTAAACCGTTCTGGTTGTTAAAGTTTGCAAGAACAATTTTACCAAGTGGATTATTTTGACCATTTGTATAGTTTGCTCTCACTGTTCCTGAAGCATCAACTTCCAGACCATCTAAACGTCCAGATGTAAAACCATCCTGATTCACAGTGGATACGAAAAACGGCTGTGCTAGCTGAGTTGATTTTGTAAAATCGATATCAAGATCGATACTAAAACCTGCTTCTTGCTTTTCATAATGCACACCTTGTTTCGGGCTTACAATTCTACCTGATTTATCAAAAGTCAATTCACCCTCATCGATATATAAAGGAAAATATCCATCCACTAGGTTAGCAGGCGGAGTTGTCACTTTATTTCCTGCCGCATCTACGTATAGTGCTAATCCTTCTGAGTTTGTTGCTTGTTTTAGGTTATAAATTTGAGGAACAGATCCCACACCTAAGTCAACATTATCTAAACCAAATTTAGATGCTCCTCTGACTTTAATTGTCGAATCTCTACCAGTTGTTCCATTTGTAAATGTAAACTTATTTGTGGATGAATCATATTTAACTGTGATACCACCTCCAACTGTACCTGAGCTGTCCTCAATCTGATTAATTCTTTGTTGAAGTGCTTCAGCTAAAGTTGTTCCAACATAAAAACCTTGAGGTATTTCAATAATACCAGCAACACCATTAACAGAAACGTTAAAGATATTTTCATTGTTTTGATTTGATAATCTAAATACTTGCGTAAGATCCTCGGTAGCAGAAGCTCCAATTGCTTGTGCAGGTTGCGCAGCTAATCCTTTAGCTTCTGTTTTAAGAGCATTTGTTTTTGTTTTACCAATTCCCAGAAGGTTGTTATCACCTGAAAAGAAGTCTGTTGAATCAGTAATTGAACCATCGGTTGTAGATAGTGCATATCTTCCAACAACAATATCAGATGCTGTTTGATTTTCAGTTACTCCCAGTGCTCCATTTGCAGCAATTGTTTCACCTGTTGTACCACTACTAAATTCAAAGGCTTTTAATTCACTATTGTAACCAACTTTGATTCCAAAACGTTTATCATTCAACTGAATTTCAGCACCATCAGCAACGAAAGTTGCAGCAGAGAATTTTTCGCCACCTCTAATAAGGGTAGTATCTGTATCATCTGCAGTAGGTATGCCAAGATTATTTGTAGAAGTTGCAGTTGATGAACCAAAAATTTTGAAACTATTAAAGTTACTATTGGTTCCTGTTCCAATTAGATTTCTATCAACTTCAAACTGTAATCTTTGGTTTAGAACATCATAAGTAACCTCAATTGGTGGGTTTTTTTCATCAACCCATTGCATTTGAGCAGGTACCATATCTGCTGCTGTACCATTACCATTTAAATGGTTATCTCGTGTTGCAGCACTTGCATTATCTCCAATTCCAATCAGATCAAATGTATCAAGAGTTGAACCGGATGTTGTTTTATCACTTTTTAATGTAAATTGCTCTGTAAAACCATCTAGAATGTTTTTACTTGAATTGCCAGCAACCATTTGTCTATTCGTATATGAGTGTTTATTTGCCGTACCAATTTCTCTTAGAACAAGTTTTTTGTTACTAAAATTTACATCTGCTCCTTTGTAAACAGCTGTAGGATCTGATCCTTCGAAAAAGGCTTCGGTAGATGTTGATACAGTACTGTAAATATTTGCGTCATTACCAGTAGCAAAATCAATACTAAAATCAGAATCTGGTAGATTCATTCCAGCAGTGCTACATTCAATATAATATCGAGCCGCTCCACCAACAGTTTCTGAACCAACACTTGTTACTGTAAATTCTCTTCCGTTAATAAATTCTCCATTAGTGGTATCAGTTGTATTTGCATAGAACTGTCCAATTAATCTTACTTTTGAATTTGCCGCTATACCATCTGAAGCTGGATTTGTCGTGTTAAAATGAAATCTTATAGTGTTTTCAGATTGATCATAGAAAACTGCTTTACCTGGATTAGCTGTTGCTCCAGTTGGATTAATAGCCATTTCGGTTTTTTTATCATAA
>MDTA01011050.1_pt1 | contig 13389 bp, 28 predicted proteins | sample 811151 | NCBI WGS metagenome assembly MDTA01 (sample SAMN05326648, study PRJNA326480) | marine metagenome | isolation source: seawater | place: Indian Ocean: South | collected 2010 | reverse complement strand
TATTTTTTACCATGTTTCATTAAGGAAATAGTCTTTCCTTGTTTCATAAAGTGATAGCCTTTTGGTGCTTTTATTTTCATTTCTTTTTCTTGTTTTTTAGTTTTTTTAATTTTTTAAAATCTGCACCTGTAATTTTTTTACTAGGTTTAGCTACCGCAGCTAATTTTTTTTGTTTAGGTGAATATTTGCTGTATGGCATTTTATTTTCCTTTCTTTTTCTTTTTTTTCTTTTTGTAACCGTACATTACTTTCTCCTTTTCTTTATTATAGTCTTAACATTGGTAGGTTTACCACCCACCCCTTGTTTTTTTGCTCTCTTTCTTGAAACAGCAGATTTTATTTGTGCTTTTGTCATGCTAGCTGCTTTTGCTGCTGGCACACATTTAGGGTATTTTCTTTTAGCATCTTTTTTTTGTTTAGACCTGCCACATTTTTTGTAACCACCGCCTTTTTTTGGTGCTCCAATATCAACCCAGTTTTCTGCAAACCATTTCTTTAAAGACATTAATATTTACCACCACGCTTTTTGTATTCACGAACAACCCATGCAGAAGCATAAACTGATGGCCAAACTTTAAATTTTCTTTTTGCTGCTGCTATTACTCTAGCGTATAAAGCTGGGTTTTTTGGTTTTGGACTCTTAGCCATAATATACTCCTACCATTTTTTACAAGACCAATATCTTGGTGTTAATTTACTAGGTGGATTGGTGTCGCATTTATGTCTTGCTCTAAAAGACTTTCTTCTTTTGGGTTCGTCTTTTTTGATAGTCATATTTGGATCACCAAAACGAATTAATTTTATTTGGTCTTTTACTTTTGCCAAGACAGCAAACTTTTTGCTTTTTCCTGGTGTTCTTTTGGGTTTGTTGTAACCACTAAATTTTTCACCTCTGTAAGTAATAGCCATTAGTGTATTTTGTTCTCCTCAAACGTAATTATCTCGGCACTGTCTGAAAGTAGAAAACCAAATAAGATCATAGCTTTTAGTTCAGCCTCTTCTTTATTTCTGGCTGTTATGTTTTCTCCTGTGTAAATTTCATCGCCATCTTGTATTTCGATAAAATAACTTTTATTAGCTACCTTGTTGTCCGACATTGTTAAATAATCCTTGTGCTTGTGTTTTAGCAACTTGTCTAATTACTTCTCTATCACGTTCCATCAATGCTTTGATTTCAGCTTGATTTACTTGTGCACCAAACTTGGCTTGTAGTTCAGCAGACTTTACCATAATGTCTGCTTCAGCTTCATCACGTTTTCTATCATCTTCCATTAAGATTTTCATACGCTCTGTTTCAGCATCTATCATAGCCTTTTGAGCTTGAACTTGTGCTTTTTGAATTTCTGCTTGAGCTAATAGTTCAGCAGGATCAGGTTTTTGCTGTTCAGGTTGTGGTGGCATAGGTGGTACTTGCGGATTGATAAAAGCATCAACATCTTTGAAGCCTGACATTTCAATTACCTTACCTAAAGTGTTGGCATATTGTTGTAGTGATACCAACGGATTGTTTGGCCCTAGTGTTTGTAAGATTTGTTCTTGTTTTTGTGACAAGGCTAGTAAGAATTGTACTTTTTCTTCATCGCTTGATGGTGAAAGAGCTATATTAATAGAAACATCTTTGTCAGCATCCCAAAAACGAGGGTCTATTGGTACAAACACATTATTTAGTCTGACCATTTCTTGTTGCTCTTGGTGCTTAATTACCAAACGATAAACTAATTTGAATAGTGATTTCATTCCGCTTTCAGCAAAATGACGACAAATAAGTTCAATACGCCCCTGTGCCCCTGACATTGTTGCTGCTACCGCAGCTTTTGTGCTTGATTGCAATGCATCGGCATTAAGGCCCGCAGATGCTTTTGATACACCAGTTCTATTTTCTTTAGATTCATCTAAATAACCCAGAACTGGAAAGGCCTCTTTTCCGACAAAGGGCACACTAAAGGGCTGAACCATGCCTGGTGCTCTCATTCTTATTGGCTGACCAATATCAGTATTAAGCACATCATCGACATTAACTTGTCCTTCTACTATTCCCATTCTTGGGAAGATGGCGTGGCCTAGACTATCAAGGGTATCTCTCATAATTTGAGATTTAGCTCTTTGAATTGGCATTAAATAGTCTGCTGGACAACTACCTATGGAAGTGTGAGGTTCGGGATCTGGAGAAAAGAGAACAATAGGTAAATCATCCCAAGGCGAAACGTGCATGACGTTTACACCGTTACCAGCAGTACAAACTCTAATTCTTTCGTCTATACCATCACCATCTAAATCATAGTTTAAATAATGTTCAACGTATAATACGTTTTTATTTTTTGGGTCAGGGCTATCAAACTCATCATTAGCGTATGGATTCCTAGCACTTTCTTCATCGTATGAATCAGCATCAAGCATATTACCTGATCCTGCATACTGTTCGACATCTTCTTGGTCATAACCCATAGCGACCAACTCACCAACAGTTTTAATCATGCGGTGAGCAACATAACTAGCAGATTCTAAGTCTCTAGCATCTCTAGCTATCAAAACTTCTTCAGGTGGTATTGATTCAATAACCACTTGGTTTTTCTTTTTGACTCTTCTAATTTTTAAATCATAACTAACTGGAAACTCTTGTTCTATTTGTTCACCAGTTGCTTCATCCATAACCATCATTTTTTCTGATTGAACTTTTTCTTCAACTATCTCAACATCTTTATCGAGCAATAAAGCATCTCTGGATTGTTTGTCTAAACCTGTGTATTCGTGATTGCTGACTGACATGCTATCATCCCAAAACGCTTTAACGTAACCAGTCTTTCTTATTAAAGCATCTTTAAAAGCATCATAAAAAACTTTGAAACCATTATTTTTTTGCTGAATGATGTAGTTAATAAAGTTTGTTTGTTGTTCTGCTACTGGTATATCTTCTGGGTTTGTTGGCACAAATTCAACAGATTTTTTAGTACCAAAAAAAGTTCTCATAATTGATGGCAACATAAAAAGCACAGTGTCTCTAACGTCAGTTGAGACAAATTCAGATTGCATATTGCTTGAACCTTCAGGCTCTTGACCAAGATAATATTCAGTTGCTTCGGCTCTATCTTCGCCTACTTGGTCGATATAATCTTTGGCATCATCGTATTCGGATTTTAAAACGCTTTCTAATTCTTCAAAACTTGCGTTTTCAAATTGATCTTTGTATTCTTTCATAAAATTATCCTACTCGAAAAATTTTTGATTTGAGTGGTCTTTTGAAATTATACCCCATAAATGACGAATTTCCCGAAAAAGTTACGGCAGAACTTGCCATGGTCAACGCTAGAGCATCAGCTTTATCTGGTGACTTCAATCCACGTTTCTTCATTTGTTCTTTACTTTCTATTTTTATCTTACCTGATGAATTATATGAATAGCTAGGTGCAACCAATTCAGCTATCAACTCATCATCGCTTGGCAGTCGGCAATTTCTTTGAGCCAACCACTCTTTAATTTGAAACCAAAGTTCGGCTCGCAAATTAATAAATTTCTTTTTACTAGCAGGAGACTCTGACACATTTACTCCTCTGGCGGGTAAATTCAGTTCAGTTAGTCTATCGACCACCCCAGATCCTAAACCGATTGAGTCAACTAGGATTTCTTGTGGCTGTTCTAAGGCCGTACACTCTTCATACTCATTATGAATCGCTCCACATAGTTGCATTAAATCCATAGATTTAAAAGTTTTAATTTCAGTAACAGTATTACCTTGGCGTTTGCAGAGGGCAGTATTGTCACCACCGAACCTGGCTACGTCTAACCCCCAGACGATTGGATCGGTAGCGGTAATATTGACATCACGATCAACGGCTGCCCGTGCTAATTCTATGGGGATTACTGCATCGTCATCGGCTCTTGGAAATTCACCGAGGACTTCAACACGGGCAACGGTTGAATCTTCTCCGTATTGTTCCAGCATACGATTGAATAGTTCGGTGTCAGTGTTTTCTACTGAGCGGGAATCAATTTGTTCGGTGTGCCAGTATTTCTTGTTAGAGTGGAAGCTGTCGTAGAACGGGCCAGTGTTTCTTCTGGGGTTGGAGAAAGCACACCAAAATCTGTTTTGGGTTGGTTCGGAGAAGAAACCTTCCGAGACTGAGTAGATGGGTGATGGAATACCTGATGCTTCGTCCATGATTAATAAGACACCGTAGTTGGAGTGGACACCAGCAAAAGCATCGGGGTTTTCTTCACTCCAGAGTTGGGCTTGAGCGTAGTAGTAACCAGTGTCGATTTGTAAGTCTCGGATCAGGGCCTCTTCATACCAAGCTGCGGGTTTGATGGTGGTGGCTGTTTTTTGAAACCAGTGCGAGTTGATAGCGAGGGTGAGCCACTTACCTAGTTCCGCCCAGGTTCTTGAGCGAAGCTGTTGTTCGGTGTTGGCGGTAACAATGATGGTTGACCCCATGCGGGTAGAGAGCATCCAAAGTATGAGCCAAGCGACTAAGGCTGATTTTCCTATGCCCCGTCCAGAGGCTACGGCTAGGCGGAACATTTCTGGGGTAACTTTGCCATGGTTGCGTTGTATATGTCTGGAAATTTCTAATAAAATTTTTTCTTGCCATGCTCTAGGGCCAGTGAAATCTTCGAGGGGGGTGTCTTTCTGACCCCAGGGGAAGATGAACTTAACGAAGTTTAGTGGACTATCTTTGACGGCAGGCGACCAGATGTCGGTCATTAGTTCTTGTTCTTGTTTGGCTGAGTATTTCATTCCTTATTTTTGAAATATAAACGAGTGTAATAACGTCTTATAATTGCTGCTAATGTTAGAACCATAAGTTGTATAACTGCAATCTTCAATGGATCTGTTGTAAATGCCAAACAAGCAGCGAGTGTGGCCCAAGAGATTGGGAAGTTAAAGGCTGCACCTAGTATTGTGTCGGTGACTGATTCTTGCATGGCTTTTTGATCTATTTTCATAACTAAAAAAAAATTATCGCAACACTTACATATACGATACTACTGCCGACAAACTAAAGGGGGGGGTCATTCGGTGATTTTCAACGGGTAAAAATTGAAAAGAGAGAGAGAATAAATGACCCCGCCCTATTTATTTCTTGTCTTTGTCCTCCTGGTTCTTATGGCTTACTCCTTTATTAGGAATTGACCCTGTTGCTTTAACGCTTTTTATATCTACTGTTTGACCCTCTATTATATTTTGGTTGTTTTCTAGTCGTTCTCTAGCGTTATCTATGACGTTTTTTAGATCAACATTAAAGGTTGTCTCTACTTTATCCGCCCAAGCGTTGCTGTCTCTATTCTTTAAATAGAATATCTGGGCGGTAACATTGCCATCATTGGCAGATTGATATAACGAGTTTGTAACCGTGGCCAGTCCTCTTGCTGTTCCTCTTTTTATAGCATCTTCAAAATCACCAGAACGCTTTCTATTTCTATCAATAGTATTCCATGAAACGCCTAATGCTCGTGCAATTTGTGTTGTTCCTAGTCCTTGAGATGCCAAACGCTCAACCTGTTCTAAATCTATATTTATGAGCTTTCTTCCTGGTTTTTTTCTCTTTTTTTCCGTCATTTGCATATTTTTTTTAACTTTTTTTCATGCTTTTGATGCCTTTAATAATAACACTTTACAGAGATTTAATAACTATTTGATAAAATTATTTCTCCCCATCTCTTGTAATTTCTTTACTTTTGCACTTATAATTACTTCATACCTACAATTAAGTAGGAGGAGAAAGAGAGAATGAATAAATATATATCAATTCGAGACTGCATAAAGTGTTTTAGAGGTAAAAACTCATTATGTGGAAACCCTAGATACATCTTCAAATTTGATGATGGTACAGTATTCAAAACAGAAGCTAACGCAGGTTGGGTTTATGGTTTAATGCCATGTTCTAGTTATGAAAATACTAGAATTACTTTTAAATATGTTGGAAATACTATGACTGACTTTATTAGTTCTAAGGAGTTAAGATGAAATTACACTACACAAAATACCAAGAAAACTATAAAAATTATATTCTTGCCTGTTTAGATAATGAAGATGCATTGATTGGTAAAAACTTATCAAGAGAAGAAAAAATTAAATATCTATTTAATAGATTTAATTCTGAATATGGTTGGAAGATTGGAAGAACTAAACAAGACACTAAACAGTCAGTAATTGCTGAATGGTTAAGCGGTCTTGCTATTAATATCCCATACTGTAATTACGATATTATTCAGTTAGCTAAAAATATGGGTTCAGTCAATAACGATTTAACAAACACACAAGAGGACCGTATTTGTGAAAATTATTGGAACTTTATGGCTTTTATGATTCTTAAACTAGAAGAAGAACTTGAAGAGGAGGCCGCATGAAACACATTAAAAACCATATAGACGTATTCATGCACAACTTATTTATTCGCAGAATGTCTAGGAAGTACGATAAACCATTTAACCAAATTAAATGGGTTGAAATGACCAAACGGGAACAGTCAGACTTTATAGACTTTGTGAGGGTGAAGAGATGAGCGATATAAGAATTTGTAATGTATGTAATACGAAAAATAAGTATGAAAATATGATTATGAATATTGTTGAAATATTAGAATGTTCAGAAGAAACAATTGAACAATGGGAAGCCAATAACACAAATATAGATTTATGTGATTGGTTTTGTATGTCTTGTTGTGAAAAGGTTGTAAATGAAATTGAGGAGGAAAGTGAAGATGAAAAAATCATATAGTTGGCAAGAGATAGCAGAAATGCCGTTATGTTGTATATGTTGTGGTAGTAGGGATGTAGATACTACTACTGATACTTGTCTGTCTTGTGGCTCTACTGACGGCTTATGGGCGGACGAAAGAACCAATAAAGAATATGAGGAGAGTTTATGAAAAACATGTACGGGGAACTTAATGTAAATGTTTTAGATATAAAGTTTTATGTTTGTGACGAAGATGGTAATGAACTGACAAATGAAGATGGCAGCATCAAAGAATTTTACTGCAAAGGTAGATTAAAACCGCTTGAATATCTTTGTGAAGATATGACTATGCAAGATTTAGTAGAGGTGAAGAATGTCTATTAAGAAACAATATATATTTGGGCATACTCTAAATATTGCACAAGAAACTTCTGTTATGGCTAATTCTTATGAAGAAGCAGTCGAATTATTTACAACCAATGGTGGTGAAACTGAACAGGTTGATTCTTTTGATACTGCACAAGCTGGTGACTGGGTAGATATAAAAAATCCCGATTTTGAGGAGAGTAATGAAAACTTATAAAATTACAAGAATCGAAACTATTTGTATTGAAGTTGATGCAAAAGATAATGCAGAAATGAGAGCTTTATATACGGATGGTACTATTGATGACCATTGTTCTTATACTCTATCGAATGATTCAGACTTAACTTGTAGAGAATATGTTTATGAGGTTGATGGGAATATAGTGGATATATGGAACGAAGATGAAAATATTACAGGAGAAAAATTATGACTAAACCAAAAAAATATAGAGTTACAGTTATGCAGCCTGTTTATTATTACCTGGATGTAATGGCTAAAGATAAAATTGAAGTCATGCAGAAAGCAGAAGCAACGGGTGGATCTAAGTTTAAACTACTCCATAAAGGAGACTGGCAAAACCATGAAGTAAGAGAGGTGAAATAATGAAAACTAAATACGATCTTGAGAAAGCCTTTATATGGTTTTTAATCCTTGTCTGCTTAATGCTTTTCTGGTGTTGGGTTTTAGGGCTAACTTAACCCCGCCCCATCTCTTGGGCTGCCTTTCTTGCTCACTCTCCCAAATATAGAGCTTGAGGGGTTGCCCTCTCCCTGCCCCTCTTGCTGAACTCGTATGCTAAACCAACAAATAAAAAATGTCTCCTCCCGCCCCTCTCCAGGCTCTCAAATACCTTGCCCTCTTCCGCTTCCTTAACCAACTTAATTACACCCTTACTAATTAAACCATTAATGGCCTTGCTAAAACTATTCCTGCTCATGCCCGTCATAAGAGCATAATATTTCACCGCATCATGACTACTAAATGTTTCTAATCTGAATCTCTCAACTAAAGACCATGCTGCCAACCTCTCACTTACAGTTAAATCCTTCCTGCCGATCTGCTTCCTGCCCCACCGCCATAACTTTGTCCTATAATTCTTCTTCGTCAGTTCAAAGTACAATTCCTTGCTACACCCGCCTTGCTTCCTGTCGTTCTTTAAGCCGTATTGAATCCACCACATAATTTTCTCTCTTATGATGTGGCGAACCTAAAGTTCGCCATCATCTCTTAGGTTATAATGATAGGATATAAATAGGATATATGACAACCCGTGTTGGCATGTTTGTATCAATATTGGGCATGTTTGTATCAATATTGGGCATGTTTTGTTGTTCGTGAAGCAATAAAATCAAGCCAAGTTTTATATTCTGGCATGAAATTTTTATGAATATTATAGACCCGTAATCGCTTATCAGTGACATGATTTGTTTTGTGGTAAATCTCTAAAACAACACCATCATTTAGTAATAATTGTATGGTGGATCTTGAGCCAAAATAATGTGGAACTAAACGACAAATTTCTTCATAATATATTGGCTTATGCTTGAATTGTTGTTTGGCTATTAAATTGGTAACAGCAAAAGATAATTTATCTTGAAAAATAAATCTGAATTTTTTGTTTTTGTTAAAGTTTTTTAATCTCTCATTAAGTTTTTGCAATACATTAAAATAAAATAAGTCCTCCATCTCTCCCTCTCTAATGTTATAACATTACATAGAGATAATATTAAATTAATAACCTATTTATTTTTAGTAGGTTTATTTTTTTTCCAATGCTTTTTGTGCGGAGATTTAAATATTGAATCCCAACGATTTTTAAACTCTTCGTCTGTGATTTGTTTTGGTCTTTGATCTGATCCTTTACCTGCCATAATTTTAATTAGACTAATTCTAAATTAACCTTGCCCTCGATATTTCTTCCAACTTCTTTTCATGTCCTTATTCATAGTTGCATGTCCAACATTATTTCTACCCTGAGAAGTTTTTTTACCTCGTCCTGGTGTCGCTGATCTATAAGTATTAACTATTTTAGCTTTTCTTACCATTGGTCTTTTGTTTTACTTTGTTCAATAGGTTCTAGGATAACATCTTTTCTAAATAATGTTTTAGGCGTGAAGTCTGCTTTACTATTAGACTTAACCATAGCAAATTGAGCCACCCTATTTATATCAGGCTCAACATCATTTTCTAAACATATTTCTTCGGCTATCTCTTCCTTAACATGTGTTAAAACTGCCGCCCACCTTGCCGAATCAACGATTGCTGAAGCACCTCTAATACTTGCTCTAAAACCAAAACTATCGGTAGCACTAAAAGCTGACTTGCTCATGTGATGCGAAGTTATCACCGCACTATTTGTTTTCTTGGCTAAACCAGCAACATAAGTTCCCCACAACTGACCAACTTCGTTTGAAGAAGATACAGATGCAGAGCAGAAACTACTCAAAGGGTCAATGATGAGGAGACTTAGAGAATGAAATGACATCAACTCCTCTTGCAGTGACCACCCTGCATCTGTAATTCTTAAACCTTGATTATCTTCCGAAATAATATTTATGGGTTGATTATCTGGCACACAATACACATAAACATTATTCGGATAGCCAAACCTTTTTTCATTTGGGTCTAATGAATGTAACCTATGATGAATTTCGTCTTGTGAATCCTCCCCTGTCAAAAAAATTACATCACCACCCGACATAATTGGTTGATTCAACCACCTACCTTTGCCACTTGCTACCTTCAGGGCCAAGTCCAACAGCAATCCAGATTTGCCTATGCCACCTAAACCAGCAAAAACTCCTGCGACTTCTTTTGGGATCAAATCATTGACTACATATTCACGCTCTAAGGGCTTTCCCTGTAAGTTACGAATACTAAACCCTCGGATTTGGAATCCCGTTTGATACAACTCATTTCTGACCCTCTCAGACCCAAAGTTTAAAAATAAGTCATTATAATCACCTTTTACAGAGGGTATTCGGGTAACACAGTTAAAGATTGCGGACTGAACCTCCTTGGCTCGGTCTTGACCAACACCTGAATCGTCATTATCAAGTGCCAAAATAAATTGACCATTATAAATTTTTCTAAATCTTGTCAGAGCCTCCAAACAAAAATTTGCTGAGAACACAACCAAGACTGGAATGTTGCAACTTTCATAAATACTTACCGCAGTAGCATAGCCCTCGCAAACTGCTATTTTTTCTACCTGGCTAACTGAATCAAGGTCTGTGCCGATCAAAAAGAAACTACCTTTAGTTTCTCCTGCACTCGCAAATCTTTTTTGACCATCAGGCATTATGTATTGTAATGAGCGTAAATCTAACTCTTTTGTTTGAGGGTGTAACCGATACATTGGTATTAATAAATTACCATTAACTTCTTTGATGCCATAAGATCCTATTTGTTTTGCTTCCAGATATGGGTGTGCTGTTGCTTTAATTGCTTTATTAAACTTATCTTTAACGTATTCAGCAGTTTCTTCTTGCTTTCTTGCTTTATCTTCGGCAGCTTTTGCCTTAACTTCTTCTAGTTTAACGTATAGTTGTTTTTGTTCTTGTTTAGATAGACTTGTTGTTGAGCCTGTGAAGAATTTCTTTTCTTCACCTGTTCGCCAATTACCATAGACACAACAAGCATAGTCTGCATTGATCTGATGATAAATATACCATCCGCTAGTCTCGCCTGACTTATCAGGTCTTTGGCCACCAACAGCATTAACACCCACTCTTTGTAGTGAACCTTCTTTTAAAAAATCAACACGCAAACCAAAGTCACGCATTGCATTGAGAAGATCATCAACAGTATTGCTATCTTGAGCAAATTTAATTGAGTTGTCTAATTTTATGCCGCCATCAAAGTATTGGTTTAATTTCATTCTCTTTAGGTTTTAACTCTCCTGTCTCCGCCACATGATTTTGATGGTTTAGAAAATGTCTGATTGCATCATTTACAAATGCAAGTTTGCTCTCTCTCGACCATTGATTCATTTGTCCTGTTTTCTCTTTCTTTGTTATTTCGTAAAAAGTATCTTTCAAATTTGTTAGAGCGTATTCCACACCAGCATCAGAAACTCTTGCGATATTTCTCACAAGCTCTCCACTATTGATTTTTTCTTGATGTTCCATTGAACACGCTCCATACACAAATCGCCCTTCGCCTTTTATGACTAAAAATGGCAATGCTGGGCGACCACATTGACACAAGCTGGGGTAGTTGTTTTCTACCACTCAGCATTATCGCCCTCAGTTTCAGTTTTTGTTTCTGTAACTTTAGGCTTTTCTTTTCCAACACCAGGCAGAATAGCTTCCTCCCAGTTTGAACCATAATTGTCATTTATTTCTAAATAACCATTATCGTTTCTTTTAAGATCACAGCTTACAGTTCTACCTGCAAGGAGGTCTGTATCGGAAAAGTTATCTATACCTGCTGCTTTTGCTAACAGGTACAAACTCTTTTCAGCAACTTGCTTTGCTTTCTCGCTACCCTCTACTGTAAATAATGCTCCAACTGTTATGTTGGTATCTTCCACTTTAAAGTGTAATTTAAGACCAGAACCACCATTCTGATATGGTTTATGTTCTGTATGTGAGTATATTAAATTATATCTACCCTCTTCCAGTTGAGGTCTGTCGTCAGTAGGTTCTTTTATCCCACCCTCGAAATGTTTTGACAAATCTGCCATTTACTTTTCTCCTATTTATTAACCAGTGTAGGAGCGAGGATCATTGATGTATTCGATAGTGTTATCCAATCCCTCAATAGTCTCCTCAATGCTCTCTGTTACACCGACTGGATAAATCGTATCTAATTCGTAAGTTGCTCTAGGGTCGTCTAAAACTTTTTGCAAAGTTCTACGCACTCTCATAAGAGTCTTAGGAATGTCGATTGGTTTCGGTTTACCCATTATTTATCTAACAATATTTAACCATTAAAAATCCAATAAATTTTCATACGAAAAAACATCAGTTGTTTTTAATGGCTTTTTTTATAGCATCCCATTTAAGAGGTAACTCAGCAGGTAAGCTATATCTATTTTTCGCTAAAAACGCTGGGCGTTCTTCAACGTGGAGTACCCTTTGACCAGTAGAAACTGCTCGAGTCCTCTCGCCACCTCTGCTTTTTTCCACAACTGTTCCAGTTTTAAAATCAGCAAAACCAACGATGTCTGAGACTTCTAAATATAAAAAACCATGCTTGGCATTTAATTTAATCTCATATCTATCGTAGGCTTCTGAGGTAGGATCTTCAAAACGCTTGATTACTGAATGAGCTAACATACAGATAATCATGCCTTTTTGTTCTCGTAATTGATTTAACAAGTCAATTATTTCCCTAGTGTATTTCAGGCTTAAACTAAAACCTTTACCATAACCAGGTTCATTAATGTCTTTGAAACCCTCAACCTTACAAGTCTTATCAAAAATAATTGGTTCTAAATGATCTAATGAATCAATAACCAAAGTTTTATATTTATGATCTTCTGCAAGTAATGATTTTAGTATTTCAATTATATCATCATAATTTTTTAATAAATCAGTATGTGCTACATCAATAACACCTAAACCGTCCTCAGTCATAAGAAATATTGGTTCAGGAAACTCTGAAGCAATGGTCGTTTTACCAACCCCAGGTTTACCGTGAATCAAAATTCTTGGCGGTTTTAAAGTAGCTTTGGTTTTTATATCAGCAAGTGAAAAAGCCATTACTTGTCCTCCTTCCCGATTTTATCAGTGACGACTTCTTTATCATCAGTTTCAGGAAGTTCGGGAAGCATTGGTTTAAGTTTCTCAACTAATAATTGTTCGTTTTTAAGTAACGAATTAAAGTGAGCTACTTTTTTAGCTGCTTCTTGTGCTTCGGCCATAAGGCTTTGCTTTTCTTGCAATACTCCTACCAAGTCTTGAACAACTGGTCGGCTCTCATGTGTCAGATCATGCTCAAATATGTCACGACCATCCATCGTAATTATCGGGTTGGTTTCCATAAAATCTTTCCTCCATTTTCTGTAAAATCATTATAAGACTTACAATAAGTCTTTCCCTTGCAGAGCAAACATTGTTGCCCCACTACTTCTTTCGGATTTTTTTCTAACGCTGCATCTACACAGTCTTTCAAAAACCCTAAACCCCAATCTACAAGTTCATGTAGATCCAGAATTGTCTCTTTAGCTCTACCGTTTTGAAAAATTACATTTTCATATTGGTAGTCACCACCCCATCTCGCTACTGCCCCTAGCGTGTATATCTTTAGCTGTCCGTTATCAATGACCTCTACTGGCCACTTACCCGACTTCAAATCAATTAAACTAATCTTGTCTTTGCCAATAAGAATAATATCTGCT
>MDTA01076874.1_pt1 | contig 13390 bp, 14 predicted proteins | sample 811151 | NCBI WGS metagenome assembly MDTA01 (sample SAMN05326648, study PRJNA326480) | marine metagenome | isolation source: seawater | place: Indian Ocean: South | collected 2010 | reverse complement strand
TTAGATTTAGGACCTATATCCTTATAAAAGTTTTTACCAGCTCGACAAACAGGGCAAGCAAAGATATTACCATCCAACTCTGAAAAAGGCGTGTTTTTAGGTATTTTTAATTTTTTATTTCCTTCAGACGGATCATAAATGTATCCACAACTTCTACATTCGAACCTATTTTGTTCTAGATTAGGTGTAGCTAATTGAACTTCTTTTTTAAGATCACCTTGAAAAAGATTCTCTTCATTTCCAACTTTATCATTTGTATCCGAAGTTGGTTTAATGTCTTCACTCACGATTTATTTGTAAATCTTTAGTAACTCTAATGGATTTTGACTAATTCAGTGAATATTTCTCAAAATTTTTTATAACATGTTTTCACTTCCTGGCTATGAATATTTTCTAGGATTTTTATTGATAGCCGCAGCTGTACCTGTCCTAGCTCTTGTAACTAACCTAATTGTTGCTCCTAAAGGAAGAACTGGTGAGAGAAAATTAACTTATGAATCAGGAATGGAGCCTATTGGAGGCGCTTGGATACAATTTAATATCAGATACTACATGTTTGCACTTGTTTTCGTTATATTTGATGTTGAAACAGTTTTCCTCTATCCATGGGCAGTAGCCTTTAATAGATTAGGATTGCTAGCTTTCATTGAAGCTCTTATCTTTATAGCGATTTTAGTCATAGCACTAGCATACGCATGGAGAAAAGGTGCATTAGAATGGAGTTAAAAAAGTGAACAATTCATTATCCCCAAAGGCAATAAGAGAAATAAGAGAGGGTACTTGTAATCCTTTAGGGGCTCCACAAGTTACAACAGATTTAAGTGAAAATATCATCCTTACAAGCTTAGATGATCTCCACAACTGGGCTAGATTAAGTAGTCTCTGGCCATTATTATATGGAACAGCATGTTGCTTTATAGAATTTGCAGCTTTAATTGGATCAAGATTTGATTTTGATAGATTTGGATTAGTTCCTCGAAGTTCTCCAAGGCAGGCAGATCTATTAATAGTTGCTGGAACTGTCACGATGAAAATGGCACCAGCATTAGTAAGGCTTTATGAGCAAATGCCAGAACCAAAATATGTAATAGCTATGGGAGCATGCACAATAACAGGGGGGATGTTTAGTTCTGACTCCACAACTGCAGTGAGGGGGGTAGACAAACTTATTCCAGTTGATCTTTACCTTCCGGGATGTCCACCTAGACCCGAAGCAATATTTGACGCAGTTATTAAATTAAGGAAAAAAGTTAGTAATGAGAGTGTTTTTGAAAGAAATAAAGCCCAACAAACACATAGATATTTCACCATTGAACATAATATGAATCTTGTATTTTCCGAAAATACTGGAGAATATCTTAAAAAGAAATCTGACAAAGCTTTTGATCCCTCATCTAAAAAAGAAATTATTGATAATATCGATGATTTAGAAGAAACTTCTCTCATTAAACAAAAAGAAAAATAGATGGAAAAAGATAAAGACACAATTAAAGATGAATTACTTGATAAAAGAGGAGAAGTTAGCAAAAAGCTTGCATCAGATAATATTGATAATGAATCATTAGGTGATGATCATATTGGAATTGAAATTATTTCTGTAAAACCAGATAATCTCTATAAAGTAATATCAAAATTAAAATCTTATGGTTTTAATTATTTGCAATGCCAAGGAGGTTATGATGAAGGCCCTGGAAAAAATCTTGTAAGTTTTTATCATTTAATATCTTTAGATGATTTAAAAAAAGAATTTCAAGTTAAAGAAATAAGAGTTAAAGTTTTTCTTAGAAGAGATTCAGATCTATCAATACCAAGTCTATATTCTATTTTTAAGGGTAGCGATTGGCAAGAACGGGAAACTTACGATATGTTTGGTATCAATTTTACTGATCATCCTTGTCCAAAAAGGCTTTTGATGCCAGAAGACTGGAGAGGCTGGCCTTTACGTAAAGATTATATTCAACCTGACTTTTATGAATTACAAGATGCTTACTAAGAAGTTTTCTTTATTTTTCTATACATAAACATAACCGCCCTTGCTAATCTTCGAGAATCATGTCTTAACGTTGGTGTTATTCTTTTTGAGTATAAAGGAGCTTGCAAAACGTGATAACCATCTGCAATTAGTTCACTTTTATTGCAGATAACTGGTTCAGCGCCTCTTGTGCGATAGTAATCAATTAGTGATGATTGTTCAAATTCTCCTTGAGATAATATTGAATTAAAGATTCTTGTATTAACACCAAAATTAAATAATTGTTTCTCAATAAATTTAACGTGTTGGTAAACGTCTAAACCATCAGTCTCACCAGGTTGAGTCATCAAATTACTAATATAAATTTTTGGTGACTTGTTATTTAATAAAGCTTCAACTATCTCTGGCACTAATAAATTAGGTAATAAAGATGTAAAAAGGCTTCCTGGTCCTAAAACTATTAGATCAGCATCTCTAATTGATTCAAGAGCTGTAGCTAAAGCAGGAGGATTTTCAGGCAGACATCCAATTCTCCTAATTGGCTTTAAAGACCTACTTATAAGACTTTCTCCAAATATTTTCTCACCATCTTCTAGTTCTGCCCATAACATTACATCCATTCCAGTAGCAGGAATGACCTGACCTTGAACTGACAATACCTTACTCGATGCTTGTACAGCTTTTTCTAAGCTCCCTGTTATGGTTGTTAAAGCCGACAAAAATAGGTTACCAAAAGTATGGCCCTCTAATCCATTCCCGCGAGAAAATCTATATTGAAATAGTCTTGTCAAGATTGGTTCCTCGTTTGATAAAGCAGCCAAACAATTTCTTATATCACCGGGAGGTTGAACACCCAATTGCTTTCTCAGAAGTCCACTACTTCCACCATCATCAGTAACTGTAACAATTGCTGAAATATTACTACTATAGTTTTTTAAACCCTTTAATAGAGTTGACAAACCTGTTCCACCTCCAATAGCTACTATATTTGGGCCTTTACTCAATTTACTTTTAACTCTCAGTGCATCAACTAAGAAAGTATCTTTTTGAGGAACTAATGCTTTTTGTATTGAATTTATACTTCTATTTTGACCTAAACCAATTAATAAGATCCCAATAAGAAGAATTAAAGGTCCAAGTAAAGATACTGGCAATATACTCGTAAGACCATACATTACCCAAAAGAAAATCTCAATTAACCAATATAGAGGTCTTAAATTTGTCCATATTGCAATTCCAAGTAAAGATGTTATTAAACCTATTGCGGAGGTAATCATCCATCTTTTAATAACAAGTCCTGGTAATAGCCAGCTAAGTATTCTAATAAGTCGATTTAGAAGGCCTAAATTAGATTTCTTTATAACTGAAAAAGTCCTTCTAATTTTCTTCCTTTTTCTTTTTCCATCTATTTTCATTACATCCTCTGAATTTATATTTATTATTGAATTTATAAATAAACTATAAATCATATAAGAACATACTTTTCTTAATCTTCAATAAAGGCAATATATATACTAAGTTCATATCTATTTAAATAAATCTATTTTGAAAAACACACACTCAGTAGTTGAAGCAAAAAATCTCTCTATGCATTGGGGAAATTTGACAGTGCTGAACAAAATAAATTTATTAATTAAAGCTGGTGAGAAGGTTGCTATAGTCGGACCTTCAGGATCAGGTAAATCGACTATTTTAAAAATTCTTGCTGGGTTAATTTTGCCTTCAGAGGGAACTTTAAAAATATATAGTAAAAAGCAGAATTACTTAAGGTTAGATCAAACCAATCCACCAGATGTAAGGCTAGTTTTTCAAAATGCAGCTTTATTAGGATCTTTAACTATCGAAGAAAATGTAGGTTTTATTTTAAATAGAAATAAAAAAATCTCTAAAGAATTTATAAAAGCACGAGTGAATGAATGTTTGGAGGAAGTGGGTTTATTTAATGTATCCCAGAAATTACCAAATGAATTAAGTGGTGGGATGCAAAAAAGAGTGAGTTTTGCTAGAGCTTTAATTAATGAGCCAAAAGAAAATGAACAAAATCAACCTTTACTTCTATTTGATGAACCTACAGCTGGTCTTGATCCTATAGCATCATCAAGGATTGAGGACTTAATAAATAAAACAAATGATAAAGTCAAAGGATCGTCTATTGTTGTAAGCCATGTTCTTAGTACTATAGAGAGAACATCTACTAGAGTATTAATGCTATATGGAGGACAATTTCGGTGGGAAGGTTCAATTCATGATTTCCAAAAGAGCGATAATCCCTATGTCTTTCAATTTAGGGAAGGCAAACTTGATGGCCCAATGCAACCAAAAGAAATTTAATCATTATGCGTAGAAGTCTAAGAGATTCCATAGTTGGTTTTTCCTTAATAGGTGGAGTCGTTATTTTTACATTCTTTTCCTTCTGGTTAAGAGGAATAAAATTATCTTCAAAAGATTGGCATATTTTTGCTGAGTTCAATAATGCCAGCGGACTATCAAAAAAATCGCCAGTCACTTATAGGGGTATTATTGTTGGTTCTATTCAAGATCTTATTTTTACAAATGAATCAATTAAAGCAAAAATAGTTTTCACAAATCCTGAAATAATACTTGCAAAACCTGCTTTCGCAAAAGTGGTTACTAATTCATTTCTTGGAGGTGATGTACAAGTAGCTATAGAAACGACAAAAGTTGATTTACCCGAAAATGTTGATAAAGCTACTTCTAATAAATGTAATAATAAGCTAATAGTTTGTCCAGGAGATACAATTAGCGGCAAACAATTATCCAGTCTTTCAAACATAACAAGTCGGATAAATGAACTTTTAAAAAATTCAAACCAAGAAAACTTAGTTAAAAATATTGTAAATTCAATTGAACAATTTGATCAAACCCAAGAGAATCTAGATGAACTAATTTTCTTATCAAAGCAAGAAATAACTAGAGTCAAACCATTATTAAATGATCTAACAATAGCTGCTGGACATTTAAATCAAATATTGGCTACAGTAAATGATCAAGAGACTCTTGAAGATATTAAACTAACTTTAGAAGCAACAAGTTCAATATCCCAAAAAATTGATGTTATGGCAGATGATTTTGAATTATTGATGAGGGATCAAGAATTCACAAGTGCATTAAGAGATTTAGCGATTGGATTATCAAAATTTCTGAATGAGATATATCCCTAAATCAAATTAAAGTTCATTAATTGCATTTAAGGCCATAGAAGCGATAGCCTGATCAGTAGCTTTAGGCAATTGAACATATTTACCATGAGCTGCGTCAGCCAACTCTTTCCCAAATCCGCTTGCAATAAACTTTCTTTCAGTATCAATTATTAGCAGTTTAATCCCTAAACTTGGAAAATTTGAGGCTATATTTAATACCTCCTCTTTAAGATTAATAGCTTCATCATCTTGCTCTTCAGATTGTCCTAAAGACACTCCAAGAGGGACATTACCTCTGCCATCAGTAATACCCACAACTATTGTCTGACCTATATCACCTGTTGCCATTGCATTTTTTGCGACTTTAGCTGCTTGTGTCAAACCGTGAGCCAATGGTGATCCACCTCCGCAAGGCATTGTTTCTAATCTTCTTTTTGCAGCAGTTATAGACCTAGTTGGCGGCAGAAGAACCTCAGCTTGATTACCTCTAAATGGAATTAAAGAGACTTCATCTCTATTCTCGTAAGCCTCTGTCAATAACCTTATAACAGCACCTTTGGCACTTTGCATCCTATTTAATGCCATTGATCCACTTGCATCCACAAGAAAAATCACTAATGCACCAGCTTTCTTTTGCAGTAATTTTGCTCTAAAATCACTTTCCTCAATGATTATTTTTTTATCAGGAAAATTTTGTCTTCTAGATTTTTGATAAGGTGCTGCTGCTCTTAAAGTCGCATCAACAGCAATGCGATTTAGTTTACCTCTTGGTATTATCGGCCTTACATATCTTCCCCTAGCCTGACTAAGTATTACAGCCCTACTACCACTATTTGATGCTTTAGATTTTGCGGAAGAGAATAGTAGTAAATCAGGATCTACGGCACATGCTTCTGGATCTAAAATAAATTCTTCCGGTATATCAGGAGTTGAATCATCCTCTCCTTCAGATTCATCTTGTTCTTGCTGATCTTCTTCTGATTCAGTTTCTTGATCATTAGATTCCTCTTGATTTGGTTGTGGGGGAGGCGTTTGATCTTCAGGAGGAGGAGGCTGCATCTCATCTTCCTCCTCAGGGGGTAATTGTTGTGATCTTGGGATAATGACTAATCTCACTGCAACTTTAAGATCATCAGAATTAACAGAATCACTTCCTCTCAATGCAGCGTTTGCCTTTGCTACTTTAACTGCAAATAATTCTGATCTATGACCCTCAATACCACCTCTGATTGCTTCATTTACTAAGTAACTTATTTGTTCTTTGGATATAGATACATCTGGAAGCCATTGTCTTGCCAGAATTAACTGAGTTGACAAATTTTCTGTTTCTTCAGACCATTTCTGAGCAAATTTAGTATTATTTTCAGCATGATTTAAAACGGATTCTGTAATTTCGACTCTTTGAGAGTTATTTATAGATTGGTTAGCAGAAAGTACTATCGCGAATCGATCCAAAACATGATCTCTTAAAACTCCTTCTTCTGGATTGTAAGTTGCAATTAAAAGTGTTTTGCATGGATGAGAAAGACTAAGGCCATCTCTTTCTATATAATTTTGTTCTCTTCCAGTAGCTTCAAGTACTAAATTAACAATGCCATCATCTAATAAATTTATATCATCAATATACAAAACCCCCCTGTGGGCATCTGCCAAAACTCCTGGTTGAAAAACTTGTTCCCCTGCACTTAAAGATGCTGCAACATCAATTGAACCAACTAACCTATCTTCTGTAATACCTAAAGGTATCTGAATAAAAGGAGCAGGAACAACTTTTTTTGCGATTAGTTTATTAATTGAAGCTTTATCAATATCGCCGATTTGCTCAAAACATTCTTTAAAATTTGTATCCCATTCTTGAGGTTGTTCTGGATCAAGATTTTTACTAAATGGTTTATGAGAAGAATGTAGATTAAGATTTTTAAATGTAACTTCATTATCTAAAACCTCAATTGGAGGCATCAAGGCATGTAAACCTCTTGCAAGCACTGACTTTCCTGTCCCTCTACCGCCAGCGATAATTACTCCTCCTAAGCTTGGATCAACAGCAGCTAATAAAAGTGATAATTTTAATAAATTATGACCTGTTATTGCCGCTAATGGGAATGCCCTAGATGAATCCCTCTTCCTCATTAAGGCCTCAATATCTGTTTTAATTTTCACCTCAGATTCCAAAGTCAATTTTAAAATACCTGATATAGAATTTATCCAATAAAAAAGTTTTTATAGTGGAAATACCAAATCTTAATATCAAACATGGACTATGTCTATCATTAGGTGCAAATATTGATAGTAGATATGGTACCCCTATTGAATCATTAATCAAATCAAAAACAAAAGTAGAGAATATTATCATTAACTTATTAAAAATAAATTATTCTAAAGAAGTTCTTTCAGATAATTTATTCATTTGGTCTTCACTTTATCAAACAAAACCATTTGGGACTTTAGAAAATCAACCAGATTATATAAATTGTTTATTACTAGTTAAAGGTGAGCAGCTGCCAAAAGCGTCGAAAAAAAAAGCCAAGATAATATTAAAAGAATTTCAAAATTTAGAGAAGGAATATGGAAGAGATAAATTCTCGGAAGATAAAATTTGGCTCCCAAGACCATTAGATATAGACATTTTATGGTGGGATAATTTAAGTATTAATGAGAAAGAATTGATACTTCCCCATCCAAGATTTATTAGTAGGAATTTTGTAATTTCTCCATTATCAGAGGTACTTAGTAAAACACAAGAGACAAAAAAACTTCATGTTAAAAATTGGATAATTAATTAAATAACAATTATTTAAAAAAATTGTTAGGGTAAGAATTGTTTATGTCTATGAAAAATAATTTTTTTATAAAAGAATCTATTGTAAAAGAAAAAATATCCGAAACTAAATCAAAGAAATTTAGTTTTGAAATTAATAGGATTGAATTACCTAATGGACATGAAGGAGAATATGGATCAATTAAGCATCCTGGAGCATCTTTGGCCGTTCCTATAACTGAAGATAATAAAGTTATAATTCTCAGACAATACAGATTTGCAGTATCACGATATTTACTTGAATTCCCAGCAGGCACCTTAGAGATTGGTGAATCTCCATTAATTTCAGTAAAAAGAGAAATTCAGGAAGAGACAGGATATAAAGCAGAAAGATGGGATGAATTAGGCGTATTAGTTCCTGCTCCTGGATATGCAGATGAAGAGATTTTTCTATTTCTAGCAAGGGATTTAATTAAGTTAAAAGTGATTCCACAAGGTGATCTTGATGAGGATATCGAAGTATTAGTTTTAAATCCTGATGAATTAGATAATTTAATCGCGAGCGGAAAAGAAACTCTTGATGCTAAGACAGTTACTGCATGGTTTAGAGCTAAACAATTTTTAAAACTACAATGACAAATCCAAGAATTCTTTTTTGGCATAGAAAAGATCTTAGAACAAACGATAACAAAGCTTTAAACAGGGCTCTTTCAATATCAAAAGCCATTACATCTATTTATATATTTGATAAAGATTATCCAAATGACTATAATGCCAGCTCGAGAGCTTGGTTTTTGGGAGAATCATTATATGAATTAAGCTCAATTTGGCAAAAAGCTGATAGTAGATTAATAATTCAAAAGGGTTCTCCTTTAATCCAAATTCCTAAAATAGCTAAAATTATTAATGCAAAATATGTTTTTTGCAATAGATGTATAGAGCCTTATGAGATTGAGAGAGATTCTCAAATAAAAATAGATTTAGAAAAATCAAATATTCAGTTTGTAGATTTTTTAGATCATTTATTATTAGATCCTGCTCAAATCTTTACTGGCACTAATAAACCATATTCAGTATATGGTCCATTCTATAAAAATTTAAAAGGTAAACTTGACCAAATTAAATATAATTCTGCAAGTACTGAGGAGTTAAAACTAACACAATTAAATGACCTGAAAAAAGAATTGATAGAACATCAATATATTAAAAATTCAGAAAAGAATTTAATTGATTTCTTAGACAAAAATAATTTCTCAGGTTCAGAAATATGTCCATGTAAACCGGGGCAAAACGCTGCTGAAAAGTTATTAAATGATTTTTGTAATTCATCAAAAATTACTTCATATCAAAATAATAGAGATTTTCCATCAAAAAACGGTACTTCTTATTTAAGTGCATCTTTAAGATTTGGAACGATTAGCATAAGAAAAATTTGGGAAAAGACTCTAGACTTACAACATAGAGATCAAGATCCTAGACAAATATTATCCATTGAAACTTGGCAAAAAGAACTTGTATGGAGAGAATTCTACCAACATTGTTTATATAATTTCCCAGAATTAGAGCAAGGGCCATACAGAAAAAAATGGGTGAAATTTTCTTGGCAAAATAATCAAGAATGGTTTAGTCGTTGGGCTGAGGGTAATACCGGCATAGCTATTGTAGATGCAGCAATGAGGCAATTAAATACTAGTGGCTGGATGCATAATAGGTGTCGTATGATTGTCGCTTCATTTTTAGTAAAGGATCTTTTATGCAATTGGCAGATGGGAGAAAAAAGATTTATGAAAATACTAGTTGATGGAGATTTAGCAGCCAATAATGGAGGATGGCAATGGAGTGCTAGCAGTGGTATGGATCCCAAACCACTAAGAATTTTTAATCCTCATACACAAACCCAGAAATTTGATCCTTTATGTCAATACATAAAGCACTGGGTACCTGAATTATCTAAGATAAATAATTCAGAGATCATAAATGGCACCTTTTCAAAATTAGAAAAAAATCATTATCCTAATCCAATTGTTGACCACAGTATTCAGCAAAGAATTTTTAAATCCCTTTACGCAGAGATTTGAATATTTTTTGAAAAACTTTCTAAAATAATATTTAAATTTTCAACAACATATATTTGTTCTTCATTAGTGATTTCTGGAAACATAGGAAGACTTAGTACTTCTGTACATACCTTTTCAGTTTCAATAAGTTCTGTTCTATTGTAATTAGAATTTTGATAAGCCTTTTGAGAATGTATTGGAATTGGATAATAAATTATGGAATTTATATCTTTTTGTAAAAAGTGATATTTAAGATAATTTCTTAGAGATTTATTTTTATTAAAATCCGTATCAAATAGTTTCTGAGGGTTTTCATTTATTGAAAAATTATTATTTTGAAATCTTAAAACATATTGGTTCCAAGTATGAGAAGCCAAATCAGTATTAGTTTTTGGTAAAAAAATATATTCATTCTTTTGAATTAAATTTGTATAGTTGTTTGCTATTTTTTTTCTCGCATCAATCCACTTAGAAATTGACTTTAACTTAATATTTAAAATTGCTGCTTGAATTGCATCAAGCCTACTATTCATTCCTACATAACTGTGGGTATATCTTTTAGGACTTCCATGAATAGCTAATTCACGAATTTTTTGAGCTAAATTTTCATTTGAAGTTGTTACAGCACCACCATCTCCTCCTGCTCCTAAATTTTTAGTAGGAAAGAAACTAAAACATCCAATATCTCCAATACTTCCTACTTTTTGGTTGTTCCACATTGTACAAGTTGCTTGTGCACAATCTTCAATTATTCTCAGATTATATTTCTGAGCAATTACTTTTAAAGCTGTCATATTAATTGCATTTCCAAATAAATGAACAGGCATAATCGCTCTCGTTTTAGAGCTGATACTTCTCTCAATTTTTTCAATATCTAGTAAAAAAGTATTAGGATTAATATCAACAAAAATAGGCTTTGCTCCAACTGTACTTATAGCCTCTGCAGTAGCAAAAAAGCTAAAAGAAGAAGTGATCACCTCATCCCCATTACCGATATCAAGTGCTTTTAAAGCGAGTATCAATGCATCAGTTCCGCTATTACATCCAATTGCATGACTAACACCTATGAGTGAGGCAAAAGAATATTCAAATTTATTAATTTCTTCACCACCAATGAATTGACCACTTTTTAATATCTTTAGGACTGCATTTTCAATCTCAGAGCCTATTTCTAAATATTGTCTATCTAAAGTGAAAGGTGGAATTTTCATAGTTGCAAGCTCAGCTTTAAACCTTTTCTTCGGGATGATGATAATGTTTATTTATTTAAACCAATCAGGCTCATTACCTGGAGTCCATTTAATATTACATCCTAATGAGGGTATTTGATTAGGTTGATAATCTTTATGATTCAAAATTGCATTTACAGCTGAGATCAAATCTTCTCCAGTCACAGGAAGTTTATTAGAGGGTCTACTCTTATCAAGTTGTCCATGATAAAACAGTGAGAACTCAGCGTTCCCATTATTAGCAAAAAGATAAAAATCAGGAGTACATGCCGCTTTTAACTGTTTTGCAAAACTTTGATCCTCATCATATAAATATGGGAAAGTCCAATTATTTAATAATGCTTGTCTTTTTAAATTCTCAGGAGAATCATCCGGATATGTTTTTATGTCATTACTTGAAACTGCAATAGTTTGAACGTCATCTTGAAAGTTTTGTATGATAGACGTTAACTTTTCTTCTATATGCTTAACAAAAGGACAGTGAGCACAAATAAACATTATAAATAAATGCCTATCATCTAATTCAGAAAAATCAAAATTGACCGCTTTAGGTAAATTGATATTAAGCATCTTATTAGAATTAGGAAGAGATGAACCTAACTCAACAAACATAGAATTAGTTTTAACCATTTTTATAACTAGATTTATACTTGAAGAATATTGTATATTTTTGATTAATCTATTAACAAGTGCATCTTATGTAGGAGAATTAAATAAATAATTAACAAAATGCTACTAGATTTAACTGACAAAAGGATCCTTGTTACAGGCATTGCTAATAACCGCTCTATAGCATGGGGGATAGCTCAACAACTTGCAAAGGCTGGAGCTGAATTAGGAGTGACTTTTTTACCAGATGATAAAGGAAGATTTGAATCAAAAGTTCGAGAGCTAACAAAAGAGTTAAATCCATCATTATTTCTTCCTCTAGATGTTCAAAATCCAAATCAAATAGAAGAAATATTTGAGAATGTCAAGAATAAATGGGGAAAGATTGATGGTCTTGTTCATTGCCTTGCATTTGCGGGAAGGGATGAATTAATTGGAGATTACAGTAATACTTCCTCAGAAGGATTTGATAGAGCATTAAATATTAGTGCTTATTCACTAGCACCACTTTGCAGACATGCAAAACCCCTTTTTAGTGATGGAGCTGGAGTCGTCTCCTTAACTTATCTTGGTTCTGAGAGAGCAATACCTAATTACAATGTTATGGGTGTTGCGAAAGCAGCTCTTGAAGCATCTGTAAGATACCTTTCAGCAGAGCTTGGACCAGATAAGCAAGTAAGAGTTAATGCCATCAGCGCTGGGCCAATAAGAACACTTGCGAGTTCAGCGATTGGAGGAATATTAGATATGATTCATAATGTAGAAGAAAAAGCTCCACTACGACGAACAGTTACTCAAACAGAGGTTGGTAATACAGCTGCTTTCTTACTAAGTGATCTTTCTAGTGGTATTTCAGGTCAAACTATTTACGTTGATGCAGGTTATTGCATTAATGGTATGTAGATAAATTTATTAATCTAATGTCATTTAAAAGGCAATCAGAAATTCAGAGAAAGACCAACGAAACGGAAATAAATGTATTTCTAAATATCGATGGTAGTGGTTCATCTGAAATAGATACCGGAGTTCCATTCTTAGATCATATGTTGCATCAAATTTCAAGTCATGGTTTATTTGATTTAAAAATAAAAGCGAAAGGAGACCTTGAGATTGATGATCATCATACTAATGAGGATGTTGGTATAGCTCTTGGTAAAGCTTTCTCACAATCTTTAGGAGATAGAAAAGGCATAAATAGATTTGGACATTTTATAGCGCCTCTTGATGAAGCATTAGTTCAAGTTACTTTAGATTGTTCTGGACGTCCTCACTTATCATATAATTTGCAAATTAAATCCTCGAGAATAGGAACTTACGATACAGAGTTAGTCAGAGAATTTTTTATCGCTTTTGTTAACAGTAGCGGCATTACATTACATCTAAATCAAATACAAGGAATTAATGCTCACCACATCGTTGAAGCTAGTTTTAAAGCATTCTCAAGAGCATTGAGAATGGCTACAGAAATAGATGTTAGAAGATCAGACACTATACCAAGCAGTAAGGGAATGCTTGAAAGAAAACAAGATTAATGGAATTTCGTATCATAACTATCCACATTTTTTAACATTTTTAGCGAAAATATTCAAAGATATTTGTTTTAA
>MDTA01039243.1_pt1 | contig 13390 bp, 6 predicted proteins | sample 811151 | NCBI WGS metagenome assembly MDTA01 (sample SAMN05326648, study PRJNA326480) | marine metagenome | isolation source: seawater | place: Indian Ocean: South | collected 2010 | reverse complement strand
TCTTTGTCTCTACCGCTTTGATGGACAATATCCCCTCGCTCTGCTGCACTTCAGAGCAAACAAAGGCATTCGCTGGCGTGAGCTTAATCTTGCAAATTGCACACTCTTCGTCGCAAGCTTCGTCTGCTGAGTCATCGCACTCTTCGCAATTTTGATCCTCGGTCTCAACTTTGGCCGCTGACGGCTGCACGGACGTCGCTGCGTCGGCTTGGACTTTTTTTACGCCCCAATTGTCAGTCTTAGAATTTGGAATATATCCCAGGCGCGTGGTTGCTTGAATCAGCTCATCGTTGGGCCTGCAGCAAGATTCCATTCCATCCCATTTGCCCTCGTGTGGTTTGCCACCGAGTTTGCTTATAATATCCCACAAATCAATGCCCTCATTGATGAACTTTTCTTGCTTCTCCACAGCAAGAGTGTGAAACCAGTCCTTGCACAATTCTTTTACCTTTTCACGGGTGATCGGGGTTCTCTTTGACATACTGAATTACACGGCTATGTTTTTGAATGGATTTTTAAAAATGTTTATATACCATTTAGGCCGTTTTGCCTTTCACCATAAAAGATGTCTTTAAGACAACAAGACGATGTGCTTGATTTTCATGTAATTTTCCTCTAGCATGGAAAAATTATTATGGATCAGTACGTCTTCAAAAAAGGATTCTTCTGCGATGGTCGTCAGGATCGAAACGGCCGTAGATGGGTCCAATGGCTTAAACACAACTTCCTGTCCCAGAAATGGGTTCTTGGACGTATCGACCTGTGACCCCATGTACTGCGGGGCCAGGGCCACATTTCGTTTCAACATGGCCGCTTGCAGTTCCGCGTATTCCTCTGTTTGCTGCGACTGCAATAACCAATGTCGCATTTTTCGGTCAATGGATAACAAGAAGAAGAATACGACAACCTTGTGAGAGTAGGCAACGTTGGGTGCTTCAATTAGCTTCAGCAGAACATCAAAACGTCGCTCGATATTTTCGTAATAGGCGTAGTGAACACGAACGTTGGCCACGCTATTTCTGATCAACATGTTTATGAAATCGTGATGCTGCGAAAATACAACGTACACGAGAATGTTTTCCATGCACAAGACATCTTGAACGGCTGAGCGCTGCATTGTGGGAGGGGTGCAAATGATAGGTTATTTTCAGGGCATTAGTGTCGTCAAATTATTTTTTTTGCAAGTCGACTTGAGTTCGGATCTAAATCAGCATGCTTTCGGATAATAGTATGCCATCACCAAATTGAATTGTGAGGACCGCTTTGGGGCATGAAAAAAAAGTTAAAAAAACTTTTTATTATTTTTTAGGTGTTTGTTTTTCAGATTTGCGAGGCGTCCTTTGGCCCGGGACCCTTAGAGTTTGAACTAATGTGAGCAAGGTCGAGTGTTTGATAACAACGACACTCAATGTTTCCTCACTACACTACCAAAAATAATATATTAATATCATGCTTCCTTGGTGCGCGCGTGCATGCAGCAAAAATATCATCCGCAGCGAGGCTCGTCGTGCACGCCAGCGTGTCTGTTGTATGCTTTCTCAGTGGCCACAAAAACGGCAGAGCCTATTTGCCCAGCAGAGGTCATGGAATGCATTCTGTCGACAGCGTTTGAAATGTACCAAAAGTTGACAGTTCCTGGGGTCAATTTCCTGCAACAGCATGAAGTCCTGGAAAGCATACACGTCCCACAGAACATTGTCGCGAAAGAAAAGTATGCTACATGGGATGCCAACTTTGCAAGAGAAATGAATGGCGACGTGGAGGTGGTGACAGTGCAGGAAATTTTTGACATTGCTTGTGATAACTTGGCGGTGGTGATCACGGCGGGGAATCACACTACTGCGCTAGTGCGTGCTACAGACGACAAGTCTGTGTATTACTTTGATCCTTTGGGTGCCACCGTCAGCATGATCGAGACGAATAAGGATTTTCTCACTGCAGTCAGCTCCGGGCACCCTGGAAGCGACTGTATGACACTGACGGTGCTGTCGTCAAGGGCCGTCGCTGGCATGTGAAAGTCTGGATCGTGTCGCAAAAACGGAATCGAATAGAGCTCGTGAGAAATGCTGGCGGATACAACAATGTTGTATATTGTATCCATTACGGGGCATCATCATGACTTCCACATTGACAGCACGTCTTGTTGCACAGGAAACTGCAGATCATATCCTAGGAACAGTCTAGGGTAGGAGTGAAGGTCTGGAATTCGAAAAATTTTTCCTGTATTCACGAGCTTGTTCAAAATTGTCTGAAAATCGCGACATTGCACCAGGGGACTTGACTCGTACACTCCACAGGGATACTTGCGGAGAAACTGCAGGAGAGATAGTTCATCGACCACTGGGGTGTTTTTTAGCGTCCAAATCTTGTCGCGGAGTGAAAATAGATTTGTCTGTAGGAGTAAATCTCGCACTGTCACGTCAGTGTCAGCCAGGGCATCCAACGACGTGATGTTGAGATCCGTCTGAACATCTTCGTCTGTAACGTCGCCGCGCATTCCCAATAATTCGCATGGGGCCCGTGGAAACACTTCATCCACGCCATAAAAAGAATAGAAACGGTGTGCGTTGCAGCGTTTTATGCAAGTACAGCGCGGATGCGACAGCGAGTGACCTCGTAAAATCAGATCAAAAACCTCCATGGCCAGATCGTTCGTGGTGCAAGGCGCATCTGGCATAGACAACTCAAAAGATACGTTCATGTGCGTGCTGGTATGAGTTTCGATGGTCATAGTCCTCTTGTTGCGGTCGATTGTCACGTGTTTACACACTGTTCCCTCCGGCAGAGATGCAATTTTGAAATTTGTCTTGCAGTTTCGCAGAAAAATCTTGTCGTGAAAAATCGAAACGTTGTCATGCGTTGTGTCGAACAAGTGTTGATGGTCAATCGACCTGCACACTTTCATATTTGTGAGCATTGTTTTTCGTTATGGCATCGAATTCCGTCCTCAAGTGTGCACCTTGTGTTATTTTTTTTATTGATTCTTTTAGGTCAGTTTTGGGCATGGCGTAATGGTGGCTGCATTAAAGGGTTGAAACCAAACGTCAAAACACGCCCGTGTTTTGTGCGAAGAGGTATTTACACGTATATATCCTCTGCAATCGTTTTCACGGTGTGCGATGCCCATTGATCTTACAAAATCCACGACATTTGTTCCAGCCGTGTGGATTTTAACAAAGCTCGTATGCACACTGGTGCTCGTGCAGCTGTCGTTTGAGGAATCTAGTGGGGCGACTTTGGCCCTGTCGTTGCGATCTCAGAGTCGAATTCCAGAAACGCTGCTGGTTTTTTTGGCAATTCAGGAATTTCCAATAGATGGCTTCATCTTGTCCAAGGTTGAAATTGCGACGCACCAGCCTCATAATCGCCGAATCGGGTCCACGTCGGTTGCTGTCGACATTTTGTTAGCCATGTACTTGTTTTATTCGTCCAGACCGCACGTGGTGACTTGTCAGTCAAAAAACTGGGTGCCTATGATAGCACTTGCGTGCTGGGCCTTCTTCTCATTAACCGTCTTTGCGTGTGATATTGTGCCAGTGTCGTTCTACAAAAGCGTGACGCCTGTGACACTAAGTCGATGTAAAACATTTCTCTTGTGTGTGTGTTTCGCATGCGCTGCAGTCAGCTGGACGGATCCTTGTTTTCTGGTGAGTAAATCGATGCTGTCCCTGCACGATTTGAACGCACGAAGCGTACTTTATGCCATGATTGTCATTTCGCGATACTACATCAAACACTCAACGAGCCAAAACTGGGACTTGGAGCATATTTCAAACTTGATCTTATTTGGACATACGTTTGTTGTGAATGTAACTGTGTTCTACGTCTTTGTCGTGGGCGTAGTTTTCATGCACGTGGTATTGTTGCTTAATTTGCGTGATGAGACACGGGGCAGCAGTTCTAATGTCGACATGCCCATACTCTCAACCAAGGCACAGGGAGCGGTGCCAGACATCGATGCTCATACATTGGAAAAATTGCGCGAAATGGAAATGGGACTGCAAAATTTGCAAAGCAACCGCCGGCGGTTACACCCGCCTCTTTTTTGATTTTTTGATGTTTTTTTATTAGTCACGTTTCTGGTCAGGTTTTGAAACTACGCCGAGGTGATTGCCATCCGACGCGCAGATGAGGTCGCCGTCACGAAAGACTAAAGTCAAAGATTTGCAGCGGCGATTGTTTGAAGAGGAGCAGTACAGCAGGTCGTTGGAAATTACAATGCAAAGACTCGTGGCGGACTTGCAAGCAGCTAATATCAAGCTCCACACCCTGTTGTCGGCCATTACAATTCTGTCGGACATGAAAGAATCCATGCACCCAGCGGTGATGTGATGTTGTGTTGTTTGTATGCATTATGTTTGTATTAAAAGAAAAAGCATTTACATGGGAATCTTGTGACCATTTTGGGGATGAGACATGGGAATCTTTGAGCTTGCAAGGGGTAGAATTGCGACCATTTTAGGGAATGAGACTCAAAAATGTTTGTATTAGACGAAAAGGATTTACATGGCAGTCACGATCACGTTGGATCGGAAAAGCTCCATGCGCAACAAAATATCGTGGAATCTATCTTGTTGCAATACCGTCCACGGCGCCTTGTGGCCCGGATAACAGGAAGAAAATGCCTCATCCACGATGATCAGAGCGAGAAGAAACGACGGAATATTGCGCCATGACACGGAGTAGCAGTGATGTTGAAAATACGACGACGCCTTCACGTAGACAGCGCGCGTGCACAAGTCACGGCAAAGTGTGTCATACTCGGGCATCCTTGCGTCAGTCCCCACGTTATCAGTCAGTATCGTGATTGTGGTAAGCTTGTTCCAGAGGAACCTGAGTTCGTCGTCGCGTAGAAGTTGCTGAGTAATACAAGGCCTGCTGCATCCTGGCGGCGGTACAAGCGTCTGACACGCTGCCCCCATCATGTCCAGTGCAGTCATTCCAATATTCCACTCGAGCGTATTCAATAACAATCTTTCAGACTCCTTCATCTCCGTCATGTTAATGTATTTCGAATTTTTCCATTTTGGTGTAGTGTGTAAAACATAATTGGCGGCGTTTTTGGTGAAGAGTAGAACGAGGGCGGTATCGAGTGACTCGTTTTCGCTGCTTCCTGTAAATTTTAGGGCAGTGCTGAAAGCTGCAGCGCCAATAAAGAGGTTTCGCTGCAGTTTTTGGCCATTTTCTTTCACAAGTTTGGTGTGCATGTCTACGTATCGCATTGCGAGTTGCATCGCCAACACAAACGTGTCTCTGCCACGGTGCTGCATTCGTTCCATATCGTCGTGCGCACGAAGACATCTGTCCGGTTGCGGAAACGGCAAGACCATGAATGCGGGACGCAACAGTGCCTGGTATGACGACCACATGCGAAAAATCACGTCATGGTAAAACCACCTGACACTGTGTAGCTCTTCTTTGGTCACTTCAATTTTGTGTGAACACGGCACGGCTTCGCACATGGATACAAAGGTGGCCTCGCTTCGCTGTAAGATCGCCAGAATGTCCGTGAATTCTTCCTCTGGTGAAATTTTCATCGTATCAACGTCAGCACGCGGAAGACGATCCTCGGCCTCACTGGACGGGATTTTTTTGGGCGACACCTCGAGTCGGAAAGAATTCAGGTCGGGTGGCAATGTGGTGACGGGTGACATTGCTTCGTAACAAAATAGGTCGATTTCGCCCATTTGGGCAGAATCATGCATGTCCTTTTCGATAATACCCGTAGAAGGCGTGTCGACCAGCGTGATCCCCTTGCGAGATGCATGCAAGTGTTGAATCGGAGGAAAAACGCGTATCTTGGTCTCAAACCTCGTGTTAGTTACGAACTTGTCCACATTTCCTTCACGACGTCGTTTCATGTCGGAAAGAATTCTCAATGTCTGCCCCGTGATGCTGGTGTATGTGCTTGCGGTACGTCGCGTGCGCTCCACGTGGTAATATAATCGCACTCGGCGTCAGGAAATAAGTACAGAGGGGTTTCAAAAATAGGTCGTATTTCTGCAACTTAGGACGTGGAAATGTAATATTTTTGAAAAGAGAATAGGGTACAGTGTCTGTTGTTTTTTTTACTTGTTATTATTTTTTCAAAAATTAGTCTATTTTTTTTAAATCTGAATCATGTTAGACATCGGTACCGTCGGCAGCTGTTTTCATTCTTCCAAGTCGGAATCATCCCATGCATCGTCGCTATTAGCGGTAAAATATTCCTCGTCACTATTGCCTTCGAGGTGGCATGGAATGTGTTGATTGATTTGCCAGGCGTCGTGTCGTGGACATGGATTCATGCCTTGATGCTAGCACGGCACCATCTCAGTCTCTACTGGTAAAAAGTGTGTTGTATTTTTTTCTTCGTTGGTTGTAAGCGCTGGGCAATGCAGACACCCGGGCGAAGAAAGATCCAAATCTTGAACGTTTTTTCACGTGATGTATACATGATTTTGCCTTCCGCTGTCGTAAGTTTTGACGTGAAGATATATAAGATGTGACATGGGACCGTGTGAGATTGGAAGAGAAATGCAGAGAGGATACAGCGTCCTGTTTTTCTTGGGTACAGTTTTGCTGTTACGTGCAGAAGCACAATCCTTGTCTCCATTTCGAGTAGAAGTGCGGGCACGGTTTGAATTTGCACAATCGACGGGAATTGAACAGACGGACAACGTCACGGATGTGGTGCGAGAAAACATGCGGCGAAGTTTGGGCCAAGAAGCCAATGCTCGCTGCGGGAATGCGTGCTTTATATCCAACGACAATGTCACGATTTTGTCCGAGACAAGTTCGGGGGCTGCCTACCAGTTTGACTTTGTGCTGGCCGTCAATGCCCCGGATGCGGCATCGTCGCTGCGCATCATCTACGGTGGTATCTTGTTTCCGGATGCTATTATGCAGACGTGGGACCAGGTTGTCGTGCAGCCAACTAGCAGCTCGTTCGCCACAGTGACACAGCAATCCATGGACATTATCGAGGCCTCCAGCACGCGCCCGGTTCTCTGCGGCGACGGTGCGACGGGCGAGGGCGAGGAGTGTGATGACGGCAACTTGGTCAACAACGATGGTTGTTCCGACCTGTGCAAACTCGAAGACGGCTTCATGTGCTCCTCGAGTTGGCGGTCGCCGGACGCTCCCAACTCACTGGGTTACAAGATAGAAAAGACCAACATCAATGGCACGCAGCGGTATGAAATCAAGACGACCGTGGAGTCGTGTGCGGCAAAGGAGTTGTGTGCGATGGGTGATCTGTGGCAGCCAGACCTGTGGATTGACAAGTTTCCTGCGTCGTTTGACAATGCCTCGCTGCCGCCACGGGGATATTATTGCATCGACTATTGCGCAGACTTTCCTTCGCCGACAGGCCTGTCCATCAACACCATCACCGGTCTGGATGTCGGCACATGCCAGATGAAAGACGACGACGAGTGCCTTTTTGGCACTGCGGCGTGCGACTGGATGGCGTATTGCGAAAATCTGCCGTATGACCCCGTGACCGGGCTTGGCTACCGATGCTACTGCGAGAGCGAACGGTTTCCCACGGGCGAAAATGGCATTGCGTGCACGGACAGTGGTTTTGAGATCTTGCTCAAAGTGGCGGGCAAGCCCAACTTTGACCCTGCGGAGAGTCCCCTGGGTGACTTGGCCACCATGGAGGCCGTGCGCAACGCCTTTTTTGACAAGATTTTGACCTTGGACTTTTTGCAGCCGAATATGAACAAACAGATCCTACAAGAGTCGGTGCACGACTACCCGCCCGAGTTTCTGCAGCAGCTGACTGACGCCGAGTATGCTGGGCGGGCACTGTGGGGCATCAAGGTCCGGGTTTCGTCTAGCCTCGTCAACGTGCTGTCCCTGGTGTCCTCGACCATGTTTACGGACCTGGCCTTGTTGGACAGTGTCCTGACTGACACGGCAGAGCCCCCGGGATACAAGCTGTACCGGGAAGCTCGCTGCTCCAACGACATCAACCGCCACTGCGCCAGCAATGATGATTGTCTGAGCTCTGGCACGTGCAACGCCAACACGCCCGCGATTCAAATTACAGCCTTGGAGGCGGGAGGCACAACGGGAAGCTTGTTTACCGAGAGTAGTGGGGTCACGATTATGAGTATCACATACGACAACTCGCGCACGGGCTGGCATGCGCGCGTGCGTTACGCTCCGTCCCCCGAGGCCGTGGCCGTGCTCTACCTGCCCCACATTTCCGTGTCACCCACGTCGGAGCAACTAGGCACATTTTACCCAGACGAGTTCCCTTGCCTGCCCTTTGGCACAGGAGCCATGCAGCAGCGCCGCGATAGCACCGTCTGCTGTCTGCAGAAACTCAACGAGCTGTACACCACGACCGAGGCCTTTGGCGCCTACGTTTCCGACACGACCCTGGGCCCGGCCCAGGCCATCCAGGACCAAGACAAGTGTCAGCAGCGCGGGGATGCGCCGGTGAACTTTACGCGCGCGTTGCTCAACGGCACCCTCGACTTTGTCACGGGTAACTTCCGGGGTATGTCGCGCTCGACAGCCGCCTTGGACACGGTGCAGACGCAGAATTACGTCGACGTGATTCTGTTCCTCGCGTATGAAGACATGCTACTCTCTGGCAGTATTTCCTCATCGATTGCGGGGGGCAACTCCCTGCGCTTCTTTGTCGGTATGGCCCACCTGCGCCTGACGGACACGATCCACATGTCCACGGCCGTGGCGCAAAAGGAAATCACGAGTGACATCACCAACTCGTACGTCTTTTCGACGAGTTCGGAGACGCAGTTTACGTTTATCAAGTCAGTGAGCACGGAGCTTATTGAGGTGATGAACCAGACCAGCCAGGAGACCCTGAAATTCGTGCGCGTGCTCGTTGGGGTCCCGGCCGAAACCACTCACGACGACCTCATGGGGCTGCTGCCCTTGGATAGCATCATCGCGCACGTCGGCTTCACCAAGGACACGGCCCTCGCCACGCAAATCTACTATCCCTGCATCAATATGTACCAGGGCAATCCGCGCGACGAAATCGACCGGCTGCTCAGCCAGCAAAGCTGGTGCTCGTTCCAGGACGCCTTGTGCGCACCGTTGGGCCCGACGCCAGTAAATTTGGGGGGCATGGTCACCTTTATTTTGCCGCTCCAGGGCGACGCGTGGGACAAGGCGTCAGCGGGCCTGGGGCTGTTTACGCAGAAACTGTTTCTGCAGTTTGTCCTCAATGTCAAGGACCAGAATGGCATGCGCGTCATGACCAAGGTCGAGACCAAGACTGACATCACCAGCCATGCAGTTTCCACCATGTGCACTGAGGAAAAGCTCTCGTCAGCCATCAACGACATGTTTGCCGTCGACGTCATCTTGGGCCTGGCCAATAATTCGGACACCTTCAACACGAGCACCGTCGCTGCGTACGACATTACCAACTCGGACACCCCCGTGCACCTCAAACGCGACATCAGCTCAGAGAGCGCCAACGTCATGACCATGATCCTCCGGGGAAAGGACGAGGTCTTTTCGCGCGATTATTCGCGCGACTACTCCATTGAGGTCGAGGACATGATCAGCATTTACTTTTTGAGCATGGAAAAGAAGGCCCAGGTCGACGCCTTGATCGCGGCCGACAAGGCCTTTAAGCAAGAAGTCGTGTCGGGCTCGCCGTCCGAAATGAACCTGCGCCCGACCGAAGAGTTGCTCATGATTTGTCCGTTGCAGGCCGTGAAGCAAGCCATGGGCTGCATCACCCGCTTCGAAATCAAGAACCGCGATTTCAACCGGCAGAATTACCCCATTGTGGGCATTGCGCCACCAGACGAAGATTCGTATGACCAGACCATCAACACGGCCGGGACCTGGGCCCAGACGCTCTTGGGTGCTTCCACGTATGCGAAGCAAGTTGGTATGCGGCACGCAGACACCATCAATCAAATGTTTAACCTGAACAACCGTTACCGCAAGGCTTTCATGGTGACACCGACCGTGCCGTGGCGCAGTTCTGACATGCGCGCCGAGGGCTTTGACACCAGCATCGGCCTGCCGCAGAAGAGCATTACCTTTGTGATGGTTGCCTTTGACCAGAACGTGGGGACGAGCTTTGAACCCGTGGCCCAAGTTAGCATCCCGGGCAAGCTGGAGATCACCGCCAATGAGTTTGAGGAAAACTTGGAATTACAGGAAGCCATCGCCTCTGCGTATGCCGCCGGTCTGGGTCTGCCCGCCAGCAGCGTGTCCATTGACCCGGATTCCATCCGGCAAGAGTTGGTGAATGAAACGGCCACGGACGGGCGCCGTCGGCTGCTTGGCAGCTATTATGTCACCCTGTATGAGACCCTGGTCAAGTTTTACGAAAGCACCGAGACTGATGACGGACAATCGGTCGCACAGGTGAAGGCGGCTGAAATTGTCGATGCCATCACTGAAATCGACTCGCCTATTGCTGAGGTCGTGTTCCAGGAAGTGAAGAAGGCCGTGTCCACGGCTTGCGCAAATTGCCCGCCGCCCAAAGCCGAGGATATTAAGCCTCCAAAGGAATTGCGCGAAGCGATCAAGAATTCCGTGCGGGATGTGGCATCCTGTATGAACCCCAAGGATGTGAATGTCGACTTGAGTGAACTCGGAGGTGGGACTGCGACGTGTGAAAAAAGAACAATTGACGGAGTCGAATACGAGATCGGCGCACGAGGCCCGCTTACCCAGGCCGAGTGGGACTCAGTCGGGGGTGGATACAGGGTCACAGAGGGCATGGATGGCTTGAAATCGGGACGAGCGAGTTATGACCTGTGCGGCAGCATTCCCGCGCATTTCTTGCTGGCGAATGTCGACGGTATTCAAAGCAAATGGGACGCGCTCAAGGCCAAGTTCAGCACATGCTGCCTGTGTAAAAATGAACCAAAAGAACCCAGAACTAAACGGGATTATTTGCACCGGTATAGCTGGAGCGTGCCGACGCAGGAGCTGACTCAGCACAATGGTTGGAAACACAGGTATGAATCCGCGACGGGTGTGTCGCTGATGAACCCGCAGATTGACACGTTTCGTTCCGCTCCTGCGTTAAGCCTAAAGATTTCCAAGGAAAATTTGCCCCCGCCCTCGTGGAAGTTTTCGAGAAAGACGGGGCTGAGTTATATTCCTGCGCATTTGTGTACCGATGACATTATTGGTAACTGGTTTGGCGTTAATCCTTCACATTCTTGTGGCAGTCAGTGTCGTATCGCCGTACATCGGCATTGGGTGAGTGGAGGAGGGGCTCATCTTAAACCAATCACATGCAACCAGGTATGCGCGAATGGAGGTCTGCAGTGTAATGGCGCAGGGCATAAATCGTCGGATTGTTCCATTCGACACTGGAAACATTGCGATTTCCGAAATGACCAAGTCGGTACGGATGTTTTGATGTGTTATTGCGGGTATCCGTCGGCGAATGTTGTCTTTGAGGGCGGCACTTGTGAAGATGGAAAGGGTATGGACATCGAGGGTGAATGCGTTGATTGCGCACTCTCGTCATTTAGATCTGGCACCGACTATGAGCGCATCAGCTGCCAGACCTGTCATGATGCAACGGGTGACGCCCACAGAACAACCACCGCAGTGGGTAGCAGCACGGTGGACGCATGTGTATGCAACAGAGGTTATTTCCAAGACAGCACGACGTCTACATGCGTTAAATGTGGTGTAAACACATTCAAGTCGGTGGCGTCAAACGACGAATCGCTGTGTGTCCCCTGTGCCGAGGGCTTGTTGTCCCGCGCCGGATCCACCACACAAGAAGACTGCTCGCCGCCATACTCGGTCGGGGGTTACAATGCCGAGGTTTCTATTCATCAGAAGCTGCTTGGTACCATTTCCCATCAGACTCGCGTGCAAGACACATGGATAGACCCAAGACCTCATCAGCAAAGTCAAAACAAGCGTTGTATGTTTAGTGATGATGGCCTCACAGTCGATTGTCCTGGAGAGTCCTTCACCGTGTTTCCGCGTGCCGTGCTGCCCTCGACTATCGACAATACAGTACGCCTGACCGAATTCTCGGCTGCAGATGAGATCCTGGGCTTGTCCAAGTTCATAGGGCAGGGCATTGATACTCGCTTCCGCGTCGCAATGAACCCATCCGCAGGCAATCAGTTGATACACGACACGTTTTTTGATCTCGAGCCGCTTAAGGATACGCCGCGTTATCTGAGCCTGCCTGTACGCCGATCCTATGGCGGGCCGCACTTTGCGGGTTTCTATGAGCAAATTCTGAGTGGCTCTCAGCGGTGGTCACCGGGGGCCAAGCTCAATTACAAACTGCGGCTCGATGCTGTGGACATTGATTTGTCGCAAACAGAGGTTTCGCTGGTGACGTTTATCACAAACAAACGCCTCGAATCGCAAACTGACTTTCAATGGATTGTCTGTGCGGATACCACGAACGGCCTGTCGATTTGCCAGGACAATGTGCCGGACCCGGATGATTCCTCCAAGACCATGTACAAAAACGCGGCCGTGCTGGACGCCACTGTCTTCCGCCTGAGTTCGACCAAGTCGTGCTATGGAGACGTGTTCTGGCTTTATAATTGCGAAGAACAGGCCGCAGAATCCCCGACGAAATCTAGATTCGACGACGTTTTTGAGTGGGTTCCTTTTGGCACTACACAAGCTGACCTCTTGCCAGCGTCTACCGACTTTTTTCTGTATACGACATTCTTCGTCGGGGAAGCTGCTCAGTGTGTTAACCATGGCTGCATCGAGTCAACCTTTTACTCGCAGATGCCATCGCATCTTTCCGAGGCGCTTACCTCAAGCTCGATCGCGGAACTCCGCTTCCTGCCTGGCACGGAGATTACGATTCAGACCGTGCCGGAGTCACTTACCTATGAAGACATCTACCCGACCTCTGCCGGGCTGCTTGCCGCTGAAAAATACACGCATCCCATCCCACTTGAAGGCGCAATGCATATCAAGTACAAGTCTATTGATTTGACAACCCAAGACCAACTCTGCGATTTTGACGATGCGGGGACGGGGGTTGTATGTAGAAACGAGACCATGCCAAACGTCTTTGCGCAAAACATGCTGACTGACGGCAGTCTGGGCGAGATCAAGGCGGATTTTGCAGCGATTTTGCCGGTGAAGATTTGCTGTGATCAAGAAGTGGACGCGACCTGCGAAACTGAGCTTGCAGTGTGTCACGATGGCGTCGATGCGCTAACGAGCTCCCATAGTCTCAAGGAAGATATTACGATATTAGAAGATCTCAATCCTGGCACCGCCCCGTACCTGGATCTTTTGTATGGCTGTGGAGACAGCAACAACGACACGTGTCTGTGCTCTTCGAATCAGGAGCCTGTCGCATCAAGCAAGGATCGCCAGGTGTATGAGCGTGGTTCTGGTGTGCTTGGTTGCAACCAGGCAGATGAAGCGTCGCAACTGGTGACGGACCTTG
>MDTA01003974.1_pt1 | contig 13391 bp, 13 predicted proteins | sample 811151 | NCBI WGS metagenome assembly MDTA01 (sample SAMN05326648, study PRJNA326480) | marine metagenome | isolation source: seawater | place: Indian Ocean: South | collected 2010 | reverse complement strand
TGATACTGAATGTGAATTTTTATCTTTTTTAAAAATTTTTTTTTTTGTTAAATCTATGATTAAATATTTATATTTTTTTTTAATTTTTTTTAAAATATATTTTGGAAAGTCTGTATCTCCAAAAATTAAGCCGATCATATTATTTTAATTTTCTGGTGAACAAATTGGTCTTTTTTTATCTTTTTCTATAAATTTGATAACTTCGCCTACAAGTTCATTATCTTTGTACTCCCCATTAATTTGACTTAAATTTTTATGTAAGTTTTTAGATGAGAATATCTTTTTAAAGGCTTTATCTAATCCAATAATTTTCTGATTATCATATTTTTGCCTTCTTAGACCTATCAAATTTAATCCTTGTAAATAATTCCTATTTCCAATGGATAATCCAAAAGGGACTACGTCCTTTAAAACACCAGTCATTCCACCAATCATAGCTAATCTTCCAATTCTAGTAAACTGCTGTACAGCCGAATTTCCACCGATGACAACAGAGTCTTCAATTATAACATGTCCTCCTAATGGAACGTTGTTTGCAATTATTACATTGTTACCAATAATACAGTCGTGAGCTACGTGTGATGATATCATAAAAAGACAATTGTCTCCTATGGAAGTTTTTAATTTATCGCCTGCTGTGCCTGGATTTATAGTTACATATTCTCTAATTATATTATTTTCTCCTATCTCAAGACTATTTTTTTCTCCTTTAAATTTTAAGTCTTGTGGATCTGTTCCAATTGAAGCAAAAGGAAAAATTTTAGTTCCTTTCCCTATGGAAGTGTTTCCTTCAATATGCACATTAGAAACTAATTCGACGTTTTCTTCTAATTTAACATTTGGACCTATGTAACAAAATGGACCTATTTTTACGTTTTCAGAAATTTTTGCATTTCTATCTATGATGCTTGAATTGTGTATCATTATTTTCTATCCACTATTGTAGCCGACCATTCAGCATCGGCCATTCTTTTCCCTTCAACTTTTGCTGTACCTTTGTATTTCCAAACTCTACCATGAGATCTTATAGCCTCTATTTCTAAATGTAACTCACAATTTGGAATTACAGGGTTTCTAAATCTTGCCTTATCTACACTCATCAAAAAAACTAGTTTATTTTTGTATTCTTTCGGATCAATGCCATGTGCTGTTAAAGCTGCTGCAGCTTGTCCAAATGCCTCAACAATTAAAACACCTGGCATTACTGGTTGATCTGGGAAATGACCTTGAACATAAAAACCATCTTTTTTTACATACATGATAGCTGTTGCAGATTTTAGTGGTTTAATATTAGTTAATTTATCTATCAAGAGCATAGGCTCCCTATGAGGTAACAAACTCTCAATTTTTTTTTTATCTATCTCAGTTTCACTCATTAATTTTTTTTTAAAAATTGCCTAAATGGTACTGCAGGATAACCCATCACAATTTGGTTATCTTCTATATCTTTAACAACTCCGCTACCACCACCAATTTTTACGTTATTGCCTATTTTTAAATGCCCAGATATTCCTGCTTGACCTCCTATAGAAACATTATTTCCAATTGTGGAGCTTCCTGCAAAACCAACTTGACCAGCAATCATACAATTTGAACCAATTTTAACATTATGAGCTACGTGCACTTGATTATCTAAGTAAGTATTCCTTCCAATTAAAGTATTATCTACTGATCCTCTATCAATTGTACAATTAGATGCAATCTCAACATCATCCTCTATTAATACAATACCTATATGAGGAAACTTTAAATTTTTCTTGTTAGAAGGTATAAAACCAAAACCTTTTTGACCAATTTTACAACCATCTTGAATTACCACTCTATCTCCAACTAATGTATTTTTCATTACTACACCCGAACCAATTACACAATTTTTTCCAATTTTCACTCCCTTTTCAATAATAGTATTTGAACCTATTAAAGTACTTTTACCTATTTTTACGTTTTGTCCAATTAAAACATTATTTCCAAATTTAACAGATTTATATTTTTTTTTTTTGTGGTTTTTTTACTGAATAATCGGGGTAATCAATATCTACAAATGGATAAATTTTTTTTATAATATTAGCTATCTCAAAAAGAACATTTTTTACGATTATTTTTTCTACTTTTTCGGGTAAGAATTTCTTTAATTTTTCAGTTGTTACACAAGCTCCAGCTTTTGTCTCTGCAGCGAAGTCTTTATATTTTACCGAGTCAAAAAAAGTGAGATCGTTTTTATTAGCCAATAATAAAGTTTTTATATCTTTAACGGTAAAATTATTTTCAATTTTAGTTTTATTAAATAGAGTATTTAATTTGACATTTTTTTTTTTTAAATAAAAATTTGAATTCATTCAAATTTAGTTAAGATTAATTGATTTTAATTTGTTATTAAGTATAGCAATTATATCTTTAGTTATATCTAAACTGTCGTCACCTAACAAAACTTGTTTTTTATCAATTACCATTCTAATTTTTTTTTCACTCATATATTGTTTCATTATGGGATTTAAATTTTTCAATAATTCATTTTTTGCCTTATTTCTCTGTTTTGCAACCGTTTCTAAAAGGGTATTTCTCTCTTTTTGCAATTCTTTTACTTTTGATCTTAGTTCAGTAATTTTTTTTTTATAGTCTTCATCAGAAATAACTTTCTTTTGCTGTATAAGTTTTTTTTCATCTTCTTGAATTTTCTTTTCTTTACTCTTGAGATTTTTGATGCCTTTTTCTAGTTTGTTTTTGAGAGTTGTTTGTGCCTTTTTGCCAGCATCACTTTCATTTAGAATATATCTAAAGTCCAAATAATGTACGCTATCAGCAAATAATATATTTTGATTAGAAAAAAATAATATTAATAGGGCAAAAAAATTGATTTTGAATTTCTTCATTAAAAAGTTGTACCTAAATTAAAGCTAAAGCTTTCAGTTGTATCTGTATCTGCTTTTGACAAATCTTGAGATAATACAAAACTCATTGGTCCTATTGGAGACATCCAATTTAAATTTACACCTGTTGAGGATCGAATTTTATTACTATCTCCTAAGGTTTCGTCGTAATCAACACCCCACACATTTCCGAAATCAATAAAAAAGCCAACATCTGCATTAGAATTTTCTGGTAAAAGTTTTGGAAGATTTGTTTCAAGGTTCACTGCTGCAGCATAATTTCCACCTATATGGTCTGTTCCATCAACAGGTCCGATTTTTCCTCTTTCAAATCCTCGTAATCTTTTACTACTTAACCCTCTTCTTTTACTTAATCTTACATCGTCGTCTTGAAGACCATTTACTGCTGCAAGATAAATTTTTCCTGCTCCAACGAAATCTTCTGAGAAAGATTTGTAAGTACTTGCGCTAAAAGTATTAGCTATGAAATTCTTATCAGCAATAATCGGTAAACTTTGATTAAAGCTAATTATGGATCCACTCGTTGGCATAAATGCTCTATTTCTTTTATCAAATGTAAAGCCATAATTCGCAGAAAATTCAGAAAAATTTCCTGCTTGTTTTTTTAAAGATGATGAGGCTGTATTTTCAGTTCTCAGATCATCAAAACTAGCACTTAATCCAAGATTGACCTTAACATCTCTATATTGCTCAAATGATGTTCCGACTGCTCCAGAAACAATTGAGTTCTCATAACCTTGATCTGGCTTGTCGTTAGACTCACTTGATATTGAGTAAAATAAAGAATTACCCAAAAAATCATAATTCGGGTTAGAATACACTATTTCACCAGCCAAAGATTCTTCGTCTAAGAGAATATCAAATTTTAAAGATTTTCCCTCGCCCAACCAATTATTTTCTTTAACAGTTAATGCTAAAGTTCCACCAGAAGTACCTACACCGGCTCCGGCACTTATTTCGCCTGTAGACATCTCCTCTACTTCTATATTGATTACTTTTAGATTATTTGCAGAACCCTCGGTAACTTCATAAGAGACATTTTTAAAAATACCTCTTTCCTTTAGTTCAGCTACTGATTTTTCAATATTCAATTTTGTAAGAGGATCTCCTTCATCAATAAGTAGCTCACCTCTTATCACGTCTTCATTAGTTGTATTATTTCCAGTGATATTGATCCTTTCAATAAGATTTTTAGAACCTTCAAAAATATTCAATACAATATTAATTGAGTCTCCCTCTATTATTTCTTGAACGTTGTGTTCAACAAATTGAAGATCATTTTCCTCTATTAGAAGATCGAGTTCCTCTAAAATTTTTTTTACTTTAAACGGTGAGTAATAATCACCTATATATTGATTAAAAATTTTATTCAGTGAAAAAAACAATTTTTTATCAAAGACATTTGATACATTTGTTGAAATTTTTCTTATAGTATACCTGTTTCCCTCTTCTATTGTATAAATAAGATTAGCATTTCCCGCAGCATTTATTTCCGCTATGTTTGAACTTATTTTCACATCATAGTAACCATTAGATTTATAATAATTAAGCAATAACCTTTTGTCTAAATTAATTAAATTTTCACTTAGATTTGTATTCCTAGAAATAAATTTCCAGAATTTATCTTCTTCACTAGCAATTACATCCCTCAGTCTTCTAGATCTTATATTTTCATTACCCAGAAAATTTATCGATAGAATCTTTGTTTTCTCTCCTCTATCAATTTGAATAATTAGATCTAAATTTTCATTATCAATATCCTTTACTTTAGCTTCAACTTCAGCAAAGTTATAACCTAGTGAGGAGTAAAGTTTTTTTATAATATCGATATCACGAGCTAAATAAGATTTTATAAAAGATTTTTTTTCCTTAAGTGAAATTAACTTTCTTATTTGTTCTTTATTTCCTCTTTTTTTTTCTCCAATAATTACCAATTGATTAATAACAGGATACTCATCAAGTTTTATCTTTAAGATATTATTTTGAACCTCTATTTCAATATTTTCAAAAAAATTTGTAGAATATAAGTTGTTAAGAACTTTATTAATTTCTTGTTCAGTAAAATCTTTATTTAGTTCTATCTCACCGTAAACTTTAACGGTCTCGTCTGAAACTCTTTTATTTCCCTCTATCTTTACTTCATTGATTATTTCAGCTTTCAGAGAAGAAAAAACTAAAAATATTAAAAATAGAAATATATTTTTTTTTATCATTTAAATTAATTTTTTTACTGCGGTACTTCGTGCCCAATTGTCGATTTTAATAATTTCATTGATATTTTTAGGCTTCTTTATAGCATATTTTCTATAATTTCTATCACTCAGAATCTTCATTATGGTTTTAGAAATCCCTAAAAAAGGTATATTTTTTTGCAAAAAATGATCAACTAATATTTCATTAGCAGCATTAATGATAATCGCTGTAGACGGATGCTCATTTAATCTGTCTTTTAATTTATAAACTGGAAAAGTTTTTTTGTTAACTTTTTGAAAACTTAAATTTTGAATAATTTTCTCTTTTGATTTTTTTACTATTAAAAATTCATTAATATCTAAATCTTTATTGAATATTGCATTTGCTATAGGAATGACCATAGAAGTTTCATGATACAGAAATTTTGTCAGACCATTTTTTAGTTTTACAATAGCATGTACTAAAGAATTTGGATGTATAAGAATATCAAATTTATCTGATGGTAGATTGAATAATTTCTGTGCTTCGATTAATTCCAGCATTTTGTTCATCAAAGTTGAAGAGTCAATTGAGATCTTTTTGCCCATTTTCCATTTTGGATGCACTATTGCATTCTTTGGTTTGATTTTTTTAAATTGATTTTGATTAAAATTTAAAAAAGGACCCCCAGATGCAGTAAGATAAATTTTCTTTATATTATTCATTTTCTCATTTTCAATTAATTTCATGATAGAAAAATGTTCTGAGTCTACTGGTATTATTTTTGTTTTATACATCCTTGATCTTTTTTGTATTAATTCCCAACCACATATTACTGACTCTTTATTAGCTATAAGTATTTTTTTCGATGAACTAATCATTGAAATTGTTGGTGCCAAACCTGCAATTCCTGATATGGCAGATATAGTTATATCTGATTTTTTTAAATTATATTTTTCAATAGAATTTATAACTTTGGTTTTATTTTTGAATTTATTTTTTATTTTCTTATAAATATCTAGATTATTTACTAAAAAATACTTTGGTTTAAATTTTTTAATTTGTGAACTTATAAGTTTAAAATTTTTATTTGCAGATAATAGATTTATTGTAAAAAGATTTTTTTTTTTCGAAATTATTTTAAGTGATGTTAACCCTATTGAACCTGTTGAGCCTAATATTGAAATAGTTTTTTTCATTTAAACAATAATAATTAAAGTTAAAAACCCGAAGGGTATCCCTACAAAAATTCCATCTAATCTGTCTAAAACTCCACCGTGACCCGGAAATATTTTTCCAGTATCCTTAAGTTTTGCTTTTCTTTTTAAAAAGGAAAAAAATAAATCTCCCAATTGACAAAAAATAGATGTTGAGATGCTCACAAGAAATATTTTATAATCAAAATATCCTGTTAAATAAAATATCAAGCTTGGAATAGTAAATAAACTTAAGATTATTGAACCAATTGCCCCAGAAATTGTTTTATTAGGACTTATAGAAATTAATCTAGGACCTTTAAAGACATTACCAAATACAAATCCACCTATATCAGAAGCAATACAGCCTAGAAGAAGAGAAAATAAAATAACTTTGAATTGGTAAGAAAGAGAAAAAAGATAAAATAAGTAGCAAAAAGTGAAAACATAAAAGATAAATAGTAGGCTCACATATAAAATACTTAATTTTTTTTTAAATATTCTTTTTGTGAGATTTATAAATTCTAAAATAGATAAAACTCCTAAAGTTAACAAGAAAAATACTAGTAAATAATTAGATACTATTATTAAAGATAAGAATAGAAATAATACTAATGATGTAAAAAATCTTTTTTTTAAATTGTTAATTTTCATATTGAGCCGAAATTTCTTTTTGTGTTTTTATATTTTTTAACAATATTTAATAAGTCTCTTGTATTAAAATCAGGCCATAATTTTTTTAAAAAAAATAATTCTGCGTAAGCTAACTGCCATAACATAAAATTACTTAGTCTTTGATGTCCTCCTGTCCTGATAAGAATATCAGGATATGGTTGCTTTTTAGTATCAAGATTTTTCTCAAAATTTTTAAAATTTAATTTTTTTTTACTTTTTTGAGCAGCTCTTAAAATTTCGTTTTTTGAACCATAATTTATTGCCAAATTAACAATTATTTTTTTGTTTTTTTTAGTTAAATTTACACTTTTCAAAAGAGTACTTCTTAAATTTTTTGAAAGTTTATTTACATTACCAATAATATTTATCCTAATACCTTGATTTAATACATTAGAGATTTCTTTTTTAAAGTAGTTTTGTATAAGCCTAAAAAGAAAATTTATTTCATTTTTTGGACGTTTCCAGTTTTCTGAAGAAAAAACATAAAAAGTTAATACTGGAATTTTGATTTTAATTGAGCTTTGAACAATTTTTTTAACTGTTTCGACACCTTTTAAATGACCAAAATTTCGTCCTTTTTTCTTTTTTTTTCCCCACCTGCCATTGCCATCCATAATAAAGGCAACATGGTTGAGCTTGTTCATATCTGACTAATCTCTTTTTCTTTATCAGTTATTATTTTTTCAATATTTTCTATATTTTTATCTGTAAGTTTTTGAATATTCTTTTCATAATTTTTACTTTGATCCTCCGAAATAACTTTGTCTTTCAATTTCTTCTTTAAATCTTCATTTGCTTCTCTACGAATATTTCTTATGGAAACTTTACCTTTTTCTCCCATGTTTTTTAAGACTTTTATTAGATCATTTCTCCTTTCCTCTGTAAGATCGGGAATTCTTAACCTAATAATTTGACCATCAATTTGAGGATTAATACCGAGTTCTGATTTTTGAATAGAGGACTCAATCAAGGTTGTGTTAGCTTTATCCCAAACTTGTATCGAGATTAATCTTGCCTCGGGAACGCTTATTGTTGCTAATTGATCTATCGGCATTTGTTGACCATAAACATCTACTTTTATTGTATCAAGCATATTCACATTAGCTCTACCTGTTCTAAGTGTAGAAATATCTTTTTTAAATGATTGAATACTTTTGTCCATTTTTATAGAGAAATTTTTCTCATTAAATTCGCTGCTCATATTAAACTCCTTCCCCAACCTTATATCTTACAAAGTCAAGAATCTTTATGTTATTATTTGATGAATTATCTTTAAGAACATCTGAAACCTTTTTTTTGGGGTCCATTATCCAAATTTGATTTAAGAGAGAGTTATCATCTAAAAACTTTGAAATTTTACCTTTTGCTATTTTTTCAGCAATCTCAACTGGTTTTCCAGAATTACTTATTTCTGCTTTTATAATTTCCAGCTCTTTTTCAACTATATTTTTGTTAATTCCATCTCTATCAATCGCTAATGGATTTAAGGCCGCTATATGCATAGCTATTTTATTTCCTATTTCAAAATTTTTATCATTTGATTTACTATCTAATTTTACTACCGCAATTATTTTACCAATATTTTTTTCAATTGCAGAATGAACGTAAAAAAAATTAAATCCCTTTTTATTGTTAAAAAATTTACTTCTTCTTATAGTAATTTTTTCTCCAATCTTTGCGATTAAGTTGACTAGATTGCTGTTAACGCTTTCACCGTTTTTCATTTCAAAATTATTTAATTCTTCTAAATTCCCTTTAGTTTTAAAATTAATTTCTGAAATTTCTTTACAAAAATTTTTGAAATCATCATTTTTAGCTACAAAGTCTGTTTCACTATTTATTTCTATAATTGATACTTGACCATCATTTTCATGAACTAAAGCTAAGCCCTCAGAAGCTGTTCTACTCATTTTTTTAGAGGCTTTTGCTATCCCTTTTTTTCTCAAAAATTCTATTGATTTTTCAATATCGCCATTACTTTCATCTAATGCTACTTTGCAATCCTTGAAGCCTACACCGGTTAATTCTCGAAGTTTTTTAATATTATCTAATAAATCTTTATTTGACATTTAATTTTAAGAGCTATTTTTGTTTCTCTTGAGCTTTTTTCTTTTGTTCAGGTTTTTTTTTAGGCTCTTTAATATCTGGATTAGAAATAAATTTTTCAGCATCTTTAATTGTAGATTTAAGTAATTCACAGTATAAGTTTATTGATCTCCTTGCATCATCATTTCCTGGTATTGGAAAATTTATACCTGTTGGATCTGAATTTGTATCTAAAACTGCAATAATAGGTATTCCGAGTTTTTTTGCCTCAGCGACTGCTAATGACTCAATATTAGTATCTATGATAAAAATTAAGTCAGGAGTTTTTTTCATATCAGATATTCCCCCAAGAGATCTTTTCAGTTTTTCTCTTTCTTTGCCAAATTTTAAAATCTCTTTTTTTGTGAATCCTAAATTCTCTTTAGATAATTGATCCTCAAGTTTTTTTAATCTTTTAATAGAATTTTGTATTGTATTCCAATTTGTTAACATCCCCCCTAACCACCTGTAATTTACATAGAACTGTCCTGTTTCCATCGCAAGCTCACTCACTTGTTCTGAAGCTTGCTTTTTAGTTGATACAATGAGTAGTTTTCCCCCACTTGAGATAACCTTATGAACTTGAACTAGTGCATTTTTTAAAAAGTCAACAGTTTGCGTTAAGTCTATAATATGAATTGAATTTTTTTCTCCAAAAATAAATTTTTTCATTTTTGGATTCCACCTAAGAGTTTTGTGACCAAGATGCACTCCGGCTTCTAATAGTTGTTTAATGTCTACTTTAGGTACGTTCATATTTTTTTCCGGTTAATCCACCACAGTAATTCCAAATTAATGGACCGGTAGGGATATACCCTTGTAACTGTGTGCGAAATTATCTCCTGATATATACAAACAAATTAAAAAATCAACACTCTAAAAACTTATTTTTGTCACGTTTTTATTAGCTTTTAAGGCTTTTAAATCCTTAAAGTCAAATTTTCTATTTTTTTGAAGAGAATAATAAATTTTTTTATTTTTTTCGTTAATAATTATTTTCACCTCTGTGTCCCCATAAAATGATAATATCTTTTTAATTTCATCAAGTTTTGGATTTTCTTTAAGTTCTATAGTTACTTTTGAATAGGGCTTATTAATTACACTTTCTAGACTTAAAATTTTTCTTATATTAACTCTTTTTTTTGTAACATCATCCGTACTTTTATCTTTTTGAAGAGTCATAATAAAAGACTCTGACTCTTTTAACTGATCCCTATTTTTAATTAACATTTCAGCAAATAAAAATAGTTCAAACTCACCTTTTGTATCACTAAATTTGACAATAGCATATGGTGTTCCTTTAACACTTTTTTTTTCTTGAATTGACATTATAGTTCCTGCTACTAATGCTTCATTACCCTCTTTTTTATTAAACTCATCATAAGATATTATTTCTAATTGACTAAAAACTTCTGCGTACTCTTTAAGAGGGTGATTTGAAATATAAAAACCTAAAGATGTAAATTCTTCAGCTAAAAGTTCTTTTTGTTCCCAAGGTTTTGAATCTAAAAATTGAAAAGTACTGTCTGAATTTTCACTATTTTGAAAAAGACTTGTTTGATTACTTTTTTTGTCATCATTTATATTTTTAATCTTTTGTATCATTTTAGGTATTGATATAAAAATTTTACTTCTATCATTTGTGAATTCATCAAATACACCGGCTTTTGTTAATCCCTCTAACTGTAATTTATTTACATCTTTTGAGTTAACTCTGTGTAGAAAATCTGTAAATGATTTGAACTTTCCATTTTTTTCTCTTTCTTGAATAATGTTAGAAATTGCCTCAAAACCAACATTCTTGATAGCGCCTAAGCCATAATAAATTTTATTATCGATCGCTTTAAATTCAGCAAAACTTCTATTGATGGAAGGTCTTACTATTTCTACTTTCAACCTTTTTAATTCTTCAACAAATTCTCTTAATTTTGATGTATTAGTTAGTTCAGTCGACATTGTAGCAGCAATAAAATCTTCTTTATAATAAGTTTTCAAAAAGGCAGTTTGATATGCAATTAACGCGTACGCTGCGGCATGACTTTTGTTAAAACCGTATTGTGCAAAAGGCTCTATCTTAGTAAAAACGAAATTTGCAACATCTTTTGTTATGCCTTTCCTAATAGCCCCTTGAATAAATCTCTCTTTTTGTTTATCTAATTCAGCTTTCTTTTTCTTACCCATTGCTCTTCTCAAAATGTCCGCTTCTCCAGCTGTGAAACCTGCTAATGTTTGTGCTATTTGCATTACTTGTTCCTGATAAATTATTATACCGTATGTAGGTTTTAAAATTTTTTTTAAAGTAGAATGGATATAATCCGGTTCTTTAATTCCATTTTTACAATCATTATAAACAGGAATATTACTCATTGGTCCAGGTCGATAAAGCGCAACTAGAGCAATAATATCATCAAATTTATTTGGTTTCATTTGTTTGATGGCTTCTCTCATTCCAGCGCTTTCTAATTGAAATAATCCTGTGGTTTCACCAGTTGATAATAACGAAAAAACTTTTTTATCATTTTGATTTATTTTACTCATATCTAAATTAATGCCTTTTAACTTTAATCTTTTTAAAGTTTTATCAATTACGGTAAGAGTTTTTAGTCCAAGTAAATCAAATTTAACTAAACCTGCATTTTCTGACGAATACATATCAAATTGTGTTGATGGTAAAATAAGATTTGAACCATGATCAACATAAAGAGGGAATTGTTCAGCTAATTTATCTCCAGCAATAACTACTCCAGCAGCATGTGTTGCCATATTTCTATTAAGACCTTCTAATTTAAGTGACAGCTCTAATAACTTTTTAATTTTTGGATTATTTTTTACTTCCTCTTTAAATCTTGGCTCTCTATCTATCGACTCTTGTAAAGTTAAAGGCCTGGACGGATCAAACGGAACCATTTTACAGAGTTTATCAACTTGTCCATAAGGTAATCCGAGGACTCTTCCAACATCTCTAAGTGCCATTCTTGCTTTGAGTTTTCCGAAAGTAATTATATGTGCTACGCCATCTTTATATTTTGTTTTTAAATATCCAAAGACCTGATCTCTTTTATCTTCGCAAAAATCAATATCAAAATCTGGCATCGAAATTCTATCAGGATTCAAAAAACGTTCGAAAATCAAATCATATTCAATTGGATCTAGATCAGTAATATCCAAACTATAGGCAACAAGAGAACCTGCTCCAGAACCTCTTCCTGGTCCTACTGGAATGGAATTCTTTTTCGCCCACTTGATATAATCTGAAACTATCAAAAAATAACTAGCGTAGTCCATTGAGTTAATAATCTTAATTTCATGATTTAATCTATCAAAATAAATTTCCTTGATTTGCTCTATAGTTTTTGATGATTGTCTTTTAACAATAAAATTTCTAAGTCTACTATCTAATCCCTCACTTGCCTGTCTTAAGAGTTCATCTTCAGGAGAATTACTATTAGAATTAGCTATTGAAGGTAATATAGGTTTAGATTTTTTAGGTTTAAAATTAAATCTTAAATGAAAATTATAGTTATTCTCTAAAGCTTCTGGAATATCAGAATATAATTCTCTTAATTTTATATCTTCTTTTAAGTAATGTTGATTGCTTAATTTGTATCTATTATTATCATCTATAAAATTTTTTTCTCCAATACACCTTAAAGCATCATGGGCTTCATACATATCTTCATAAAGATAGAAAACCTCTTGAGATGCTATTAAAGGAATATCCAAAGTTTTAGAGCTTGTAAGTAGAAAGTTTTCAAAGCCTCTTTCAAAATTTTCATTGTGTCTCTGTATTTCAAAATAAATCCTATCAACGAAATATTTTTTTAAAAGATTAATTGTTTCTATAAAATTTTTTATTTTATTTGTTTGAAATAATTTTCCAAAAAAATCTCTATAATTACCTGTTAAAATGATTAAATCTTTATTATTTTTAATTAAATCTTTTAATTCACAAGATGGCTCTTCGTTTTCTTTATTTTGTAAGTAGCTCAAAGATGACAATTTTGTTAAATTCTTATAGCCATCTTCTGTTTTGGCATATAAGGTAATTTTGCCAATCATATTTTGTATTTTAAGATTAATTTGAGTGCCAATAATTGGTTGTGTTCCTACCTTTGAAAGTTTTTCTGAGAATTCTAATGCACCACAAAGATTAAAGCTGTCAGCTAAACCTAAAGACTTAATTTTATTTTTTTTGCAATACTCAGCTAAATCATCAATTTTAATTGCACCTTCGCATATTGAGTATTGAGTGTGAATTTTGAAATTATTAAATTTTTTGTCACTAACGAGCATCAACTCGTTTTATATTACCATCAGAAATAAACAACTTGTAATCAGCCCTGTTAGCAAGTTCTCTATTATGAGTTGCAAATAT
>MDTA01021986.1_pt1 | contig 13394 bp, 11 predicted proteins | sample 811151 | NCBI WGS metagenome assembly MDTA01 (sample SAMN05326648, study PRJNA326480) | marine metagenome | isolation source: seawater | place: Indian Ocean: South | collected 2010 | reverse complement strand
GTGTCTTGTCGCGCTTGTAAGAGCAGTCCATGCCCAGAGAGGTAGATCTGTGGATGAAGTCCCCGCAGGGATAATTTTATGGTACCGATCGTCCGCGGGGTGCGATGAGGCGGACCTCCGTCCGCGGTGGAAAGTTTGGCGGCGGGCGCGCGGCGGGCTTTTCGGGGAGGGCGAGGTTCGCGAGAAGCACCGCGCGGATGGCGGTCGGGCCATCCAGCTCAATCCAGCATCCAGGTGCGCACAGTTCTCCGCACCCGAACGTTGTGGCCGTCGCGAGTCCGTGCTCTCCGCTACGTGGTGTGTGCCTGTTGCCGTGTCTTTTCACAGTTTATCGCGTCTCCGATTGCTAGTGCGCACGAGAACCGTGCGCGACCGTGCACACCCTTGCGCGCGCGAGAGAACGACCCCCGTCCGCCTGGGGCACACGCCTTTAGCCAATGATACGCTTGATCTCGTCGTAGCCAACGAGGACGAGGGCGCCGCCCAGGGTGCGGAGAACGTTGGCGGCGAATCCCTGCCGAAAGGGCATGTTGATCGTGGGTCGAGTGCAGGGCGGACCATGCGTGGAGTGTGCGCACGGGTGTGTGCGATGGGCATGGAGGAGGGGGGAGGGTAGGGGGAAGCGAGGCGGGAAGAGGATGGCGCGGGGGAGGGTGCACGGTGCAGGCGTGCAGGCGAGAAAACGGCGGTGCGAGGAGGGTGGGACGGAGGAAGGGGGAGAGGAGGGAGGTCGGGAAGACAGGAAGGAGCCAAGGGAGGGGAGGAAGGACGAGACCGTGTGATGAAGGGGCGATGGGCGGTTGCGCGCGGCGAGAGGAGGGGCGCGCCGTCTGGGTGAGGGGGAGGGGGGGAGGGTGACGGGAGGGACACGTGTCGTAGGCGCACCTTGAACATCGCGCCCATCCCCTCGTCGCGGACGATCTTGACCGCGCAGTCGAGCGTGCCATTGTACAGCCACTGGTCCGGTGGCTTCTCTGCCTGCATCTGCAGGCGACGGCGGACGGTGTCGAACGGGTAGGAGATGAAGCCCGCCACGATCGCGGTGAACTGCGCGATGCAGAACTTGGAGGCGAGGCCGACGATGCCCTTCTCCTTCTTGAACGGGTTCTTCTCCTTGAGCGTATCGAAGATGCCGAAGTAAGGGCCGCGGTACGCGACGATCCCGACGACCGACACCGAGAAGCCTGCGGCGGAAAAGGGGCGGAGGCGCGTGGGGGGCTTGCTTTGCGCGCGGAGGACTGCGAGGGCGAGGGAGGGAGGGGGAAGGGCGCGAGGGGAGGGGGGCGAGGAGCGGAGGGAGGGGGCGGCCCGAAAGGGAGGAGAGGGTGGGGGTGGGGGATGCGCACCCGAGTACATGTTGAAGAAGCCACCCTGCGCCGTCTTCATCAAGCAGTCGAGGAGACCGGTGAACTGCGGGTTGCCACTCCCGACGTCCGACGCGAGACGCGTGCGCGCGTAGTCGAGCGGGTACACGATCGTGAGCGAGCCGGCACCGGCGAGGCCGCCCGATGCGATGTTAGCGGCGAAGAACTTGCCGAACTCCTTCTTCGGGTCGTACTTCGGGAAGAAGCCCTTGATGGTGTCCTTGAACGCAAAGTTGAATGCCTGCGTGGGGAAGTACCGGATGACGTTCACGGTGTTGCCGCGCCAGAACGCCATGAAGCCCTGCTCGCTCGACACGCGCGTGAAGCAGTCGACGATGCCGGTGTACCGCGCGACCTCGCCCGAAATGATCTTCGGGTTGGCGTCCTGCGTCTGGATCAGCAGCTTCACCCGCTCGATAGGAGCGGTCGCCGTCTTTGCCACCGCGCCGGCGACGCCGCCCGCGCAGAAGTCGATGAGGAACTTCATTGCCCCCGACTGCTCGGCGGGGGCGGGAACGACGAACTCGCCGGAGGCGGTGCGCAGCTTAGGGAACAGCATGGTGGTGTGGAGTGCACGCGGCGTCGGCACTCTGGAACTCCGGCGCTGATTCAGTTCGGCTGCGTAATCTAGGAGCTCCTAGGAGCTATTGGAGTAGGAAGTACTTAAAATTGCAAGCAAAATCTCTCGCGAAGGCATGAAAGGCTCTTCGACGCGGCCTCCTCTCGCGTCCGCACCCGGAATGCAAGGTGCGCGCCCGCCCGCCCCACCTTGCATTCAAAACCGCACTCAAAAACTCGCAGCCGTTCGCGAGCCTTGTCTTCCTTCAGTTCGCAGGAGCGCGCCGCGACAGTCGCCAAGCCGCGGAGGAGTACATCCTGCTGCTCCTGGAGCCCGGACGACGTCGGCCGCTGACGCGGCGCATGTACGGGTCCGTGCTGTACGTATCTACTAGGACCCTCCTCCTAGTGTTGTCGCATTGTAGCTGAACCTTTGTCCAGACACCCTCGCGCGGCGCCCTCCTCGCGCGACCGCCCTCTCCATGCAGGACGCGTGGGCTGCGTACTACCGCTCGATCGGTGCGCAAGGTGCTGCGCCGGCCGCATCGGCGTCTGCGCCGTCCGCCGCCCCGGGATACACCGAGGAGCAGCGAGTCGCAGCGTGGGCGGCGTACTATGCGCGCCAGCCGCAGGCGGCTGGCTGCGCACCTCGTCACCCGCAGCAGGCGTACGCGAATGCCCACGCTCCGCCCCGCGCCTGCGCGAGCGCCTACAGCGGCTACGGGTATGGTGGCGGGAGCGGCGCTGGCACGCACGCGTACGGAGGTGGGCACATGCCGCGGCCCGGCACGCTGCCGGGACAGCCGGTGCTGCCTGCCGCCGCCGCCTCGGCGTATGGCGGCGGCGGCGTGCCGGCGGCCGCCCCAGTGCACTCGGCGAGCGACGCGGTGGCGGCGCTGCGCGCTTCGGCGAGGGCGCTCGTGCAGCCCAGCCTGGCGAGCGGCGGCGCCGTGCAGAGCATCGCGCCGGGGGTCGCGCTGCCCAACCTGCATGCCGCCGCCGCCGCGGGCAACGCTGCCCTCTCGTTCAGCCTGGCCGGCCGCCCTCCCGGGCCGCAACCATGCGTGGCACAGCGCCCCGCCACCGCCACCGCGCCCGCCGCCCCCGGATCAGGTCCGCCGCGCGCGCCCACCGCGCCCAGCAAAGCCGCGCTCGCCACACCGTGCTCGCACCCCTCACCGCACGCTGCCTTCTGCGCGGCAGGTTCGTCCTCGGGCGACCAATGGCCCCCCGAGCTGCGCGCGTGGGTCGAGCGCGCGTTCGCGCTGTGCAGCACCGACACCGACCGCTCGAACGTGCAGCGGAACCTGAAGGCGCGTATTTCGCAAGCGACGCAGTCGCGGACGCTCTGGAGCAACAACTGGAGGAGTGAACCGCTGCCGAGCAAGCATAATCTCGACCGCTACCTGCCGGATCCGATGCCCGCCCACGGTGCACGATACATGCTGCAGGACCTCGCGCCCGCGCGCCGGGGCGACGGAGCGCACTGCGCCGGGCCCCGCGACGGCCGCGACACGGACAGGACACGCACTGGGTCGTCGCCGCGGCACGACAGAAGGTGGGGCGAGGCGCGCGGGGAGGGTGGGGAGCATGATGGGGGACCGAGCCGTCGCGTGCCGAAAAGGAAGCGAGCCAAGGGTCTCGCCTTCGACCAGGCCGGCGGCCGCGCTGGCGGCGGTCGCGCGAATCCGGAGGAGGACGCGCGGCGCGCGAAGCGGGCGAACCGCTTCGAGGCGCACTTTGAGCCGAGCGGCGGGACGCTCGAGGAGAGAATGGGTCGGACGAGCGGGCATGGCGCCGGGCGATGGCACGGCGGCGTCGACGACGATGGCGAGCTCGACTTCACCGTGGCGGGCACGTGCGAGGTGCTCGAGAAGAAGTACCTCCGGCTGACCTCCGAGCCCGACCCGGCGACGGTGCGGCCGGAGCGAGTGCTGCGCCAGGCGGTCGAGATGATTGTCGCGAAGCGGCAGTCGTGGGAGCTGCTCGGCGACGATGGCGACGCGGGCCGGGCGCACTACATCTACCTTTGGGAGCAGATGAAATCGATCCGGCAGGACCTGACCGTCCAGCGCATTCGCAACGACTTCACCGTTCAAGTTTACGAGATGCACGCGCGCATCTGCCTGGAGTACTCCGACATGACCGAGTTCAATCAGTGCACCGCCCAGCTCGGCCAGCTGTACTTGCGGCGAGGCGAACCCGGTGTCCATTCCCCGCTCCCGGATCGCTCTCACGACCCATCCTCGCCCAGGTACGAGGAGGAGCTGGGCGAGCGCGAAGTCCAGCGAGAGTTCATCGCGTACAATCTCCTGTACAATGTGGGCAAGCAGGCGGACACCAACGTTGCCGACATTATGCTCGATCTCACCGCAGACGACCGCGCCTCCGAGTACATTGCGCACGCACTGCAGGTGCGCGAGGCGACGGCGCTCCGCAACTACTCGAAATTCTTCAAGCTGTATGCCGGCGCTCCGGGGCACGCGCAGTACGTGATGGACACCTTCGTCGAGCGCGAGCGGCTTTCCGGGCTCCGAATCTTCTGCAAGGCGTACCAGGCCATCGACGTGTCCTTCGTTGCGCAGCAGCTCGGCTTCGACGACGACGACGACGACGACGACGACGACGTCGTCGACGAGCCGCAGCCGGCGACCCAAGGGGGCGCCAGCAAAGCGGATGCGAACTGCGCTTGGTGGCTCGAGGACCACGGCGCGGCGCTGGCTGTCGACCGCGCGACGCTCGACTGCAAGCTGTCGCGACCGAGCCTCGTCGAGCATTCCATCTCGGCGAAACGCCTCGAAGACGAGAAGGAGCGCAGGAGGAAGGCCGAGATCGTGCCGATCTCCTTCGGGAACGGCGAGTCCTGAGGACGCCGGCGGTGAGGGTAGAAATTCCTAGCGTCCCAGGTCTGTGTGAAAGCGTACTACGAGCGCCACTGTTTCCAATGTCTTTCCGCGCCGTCTTCACGGTTGCGGCGTTCGCGCTCGTCGTGATATGCTCCGTGACGGTTGGGCGGCGGCTCCACTCAAAGTGCCATCGGCTTGCCGGGTATTTGCTCGTCGGCCTCCTCTCGACAGAGCACCTGCTCAACTTGGTCGTGCATGCCGACGCTCTCGCATACTTGCGATGGGTCTCGCTGCCGTGCCGCGCCTTCATTGCGTTCGAGACTGGCACGCACCTTGCGGCGTGGGGCGAGGTGAAGCACTATGCAGGGGCAGTCTTGCTGTCGTCAGTGCTCCTGGGCGGCGGGGGTCTCGTCGTCGGCTACGTGCTCTTCGGTGCGCTCGCAGCGCAGCCGGCGCTCTTCAGCGCCGCCTTCTCGCTCGTACTGGCGCCCGCGCCCGCGCTCGCCGGCGCGCTGTCGACCACCACCGCCGTCGCGGTCGGCCTCGTCTTCTCGACGGCGGAACCAACGGCACGTGTCGACCTCTCGCACGAGTATCACGCGCAGGGCGTCTTCACCGCGACCGGCCTGCGCGTCGGCACGGGCATCGCGATGCTCTCGGCAGCGGCCCTTCTGTTCGGCGCGCCCGTCATCATCACAGCACACAACCCGCCGTTGTACTCGCTGCTCTCGAGCCTGGTCTCGCTCGTTCTCACCGTAGTCGTCGCGCTTTTGCTCTGGCGCCTCGCCGTGCTCATCATCTGGTTGCCGGCGAAACAGCTGGTGATGCGCATCTCGCCGAAGCTCGCGCTGCGCTACCCAGACGAGTGCGCGCAACCGCGACGCCCGTCGAACCTAGGACCCGCACGGTGCCATATCCGCCCGATGCCCCCGGCCCTGCGTCCCAGCGCAGCCACCGCGCAGATATGACCGTGCGGCCAAGATGATCGCGCTGGTCACCATCGGTGCAGCCCTCATCGCCCTCGCTGAGTACCTCGACACCATCCCGCACGCCGCTGGCGACGTCGCCGAGGGTGCCCTCGCATTCTCCGCCGACGGTCGCACGGCCTCCCTTGCCGCCGCGCCGCAGCCCGCCGACTGGCCTCTCCCGTTCGCGGTCTCGTTCCAGCCGTGGCCCGCCTGCCTCGCGGCGTCGTACCTCCTCTGCCACGGTATCGCGACGAAGAAGGTTCTTCGGCCACATGCTTCCACTCTCCTCGCTACCTCCCGCTTCCCTCCCAACTCCCCTCCCTCTCTCTCAGCCCGCTCCCCCGTGCTCGCTCGCAGGTCGACGCGATCCCGACCAAGTGGCGTGTGATGGTGCAGCCGTTTGCGCCGTGCGTACCTGCCGCGAGGCCAACCCGGGATGCACTGCCAAGGAGGAGACATGCCATACCTGTTTGTCCCCGCAGACCCAGCACCACCGCCCACCCGCACCCCGTCCCTCCTTGCTGCGCGTGTCTCCAGTTACGTGCTCGAGGTCTTCGGCACGCTCTCGGGCGTGTGGATCGACGGCGCGTCCCTCCTCGGCGGCCATGGCGTCGTCGCCATCGGCCTCTTTGTTGGCCGCGCGCTGTCCATGTGGGTGGTTGGAGCGCTGATCGCGTTGCTGATGCGCCTCCCCGGCACGCCTGGCGCCCAACCCGACCCGACCGGCCGCCGGCCGCACCCACCTCCCTGCGCCGAGCCCCAATCAAAGCACCCACAAAAACGCGTTTCGCAACGACGCACCCCCTTGGCACCGCAGGCAAGCGCTGCGCCGGCCTCGACCACGTCCTCCAAGCACAGGTTGCGCTGTGCGTCCTGTGGGAGCTAGCGACGCGCTCGCCCGTCCTCGCCGACGCCAGATTGCGCAACACGTTCACGTCCGTTGGCGGTGGAGTCATCTTTCTCGAGACGATCATTGGGGCGCCGCTGATGCGGCTAGCGCTCCACAGGGCGGGCGAAACCTTTGTCGACAAGCTGGGGAAGGCGTGCATTCTCGGGGCCGAGGGCGCCCCGCCCGTGATCACGTTGAAGCTGATCGACTGGGAGGTGCGCGCGGGGGAGAATTCCTCGCGCGTTGGCAAGGTGCTATGGACGGTGCGCGATGAGGAGACGGTGTCGGAGGTGACGGAGGGCGCCCTCAGGCGGATCCTCCTCAAGGTGAAGCCGGACGCGTACGTCTCCATGATGCAGGCACGGCGTCTTTGAGCCGATCTAGCCCGGGCCGGGCCTCTCGCGCTTTCTTCGCGTCTGAGCGAATCCCCTCCCCTTCGAATCGCAGGACGATCAGCTGAACTACGACGCGTGCGAACTGATGCGCGAGAAGTTCGACGTCCGCCGCTGCGTCGTGCAGCCGATGGACCCCGCGTACAAGGAGAAGTTTGAGCAGCTGACGGGCCCGCTGTCGATCGGCAGCGGCGACCTGATGCAGCTCGGCCCTCAAGTGTCGTCGACGCAGGGCGTGCTCGAGAAGTTTGTGCACTCGCCGCAGAGCGCGATCATGCTGCTGCACGACGACCCGAACGCCGACGTCATCAAGGTGACGATCACGGACGCGCAGGCGGGCGTGCGCATTCGAGACATGAAGCTGCCCGACGACATCCAGGCGCGATCGCCCCACCCCTTCCCGCCCTCGCGCCCCGTGAGAACCTGCGTGGCCCCTCATGTCCGCCCGCCTCCCGCAGGTGCTCACTGTTCAGCGCGGTGCGACGACAATCATGCCCCACGGCTTCACCAAGCTGCACAAAACCGACGAGATGATGATCTGCGGCCGACCCAACTCGCTCGCGTCCGTCACGGCGATGAAGAAAGGGAAGGTCACCTTGGTGTTTTAAAAACAAAAGGTGGTGTGGAATCTACTAGGAGCTCCTACAAGGATCGAATCCCCTGCCTGCTTACAGTACGCAGCCAGCCAGCCGTGTTCCAAGATGATGAGTGAAGAAGGCGACCAAGAGCTGCTCGTCGCGCCAACTTTCCGTCCGACGGACGCCGAGTTTGCCAACCCGATGCGGTACATTCTCTCGATTAGAGAGCACGCAGAGCAGTTCGGCATCTGCTGCATTGTGCCGCCGGCTTCGTGGCGGCCACCCTTCGTCCTTGACATGAACAAGCTCGCATTCCCGACGCGGATCCAGAAAACGAACGAGCTGCTCGTGCGTAAGGTTCAGCGCGTGAAGTTCATGAAGGAGCTGTCCGAGTACTGGGATCGCGCGGGGTCGCCGCTCACCAAGCTGCCCGTCCTCGGCGGCAGCGATATCGACTTGCACCTGCTTCACCTCCTCGTGACGCGGCACGGCGGCTTCGACCGCGTCGGCTCGGGCCGCAAGTGGACGGAGGTGGCCACGTCGATGAATATCCACACGGCAGGCGTGGGCCACGTGTCGGCGTCGCTCAAGCGCCACTACCAGCAGCTGCTCCTCCCTTTCGACCGCTTCCGTGCCGGTCTTGAGACGCTGCCCGAGCCAGCAGCGCCCGCGGCAGCGCCTGCCCTCCTAGCGGTGCCCGAGCCCGAGCCCGCGTTAGTGTCGGTTCGCGTGCGTCTGCAAGGCGCGGCGCTGCTGCAGACGCATGCCGCCGCCGCCGCCGCCGCGCCGGCGAAGGATGCCGCGCCAATGGAGCAGGCGGCGCCAATGGAGGAATCGGCGCGGGAGCATGAGAGCGCAGGTGGCGGGCTGATGTCGCGCCGGGGGAAGGGTTCGACGGCGGCGGAACTCGTGAAGCTGCAGGCTGGCGCGACGTCAAATGCTGTCGAGGAGGAGGTGATCGTGTACGAGCCACCGAAGCCGGGTGAGGAGGTGTGCGAGGTGTGCGGTTCAGGCGATAGGAACGAGGCGATGCTGCTGTGCGACCGCTGCCAGTGCGGCTTCCATATGGAGTGCCTCACGCCGCCGCTGAGCAAAGTCCCCGCGGGTGACTGGTTCTGCGGCGCGTGCCTTAACGAGAACTTCGGCTTCGGCAACGGCCGCGTGTTCAAGTTCCACCACTACGAGCGGCAGGTGCGCAAGAGAAGTGCGCACCAGGAAACGCATCAGTTGCGCGCTACCGCCGGTTGAGCACTCGGTGCGCCCTCTCTCCTTCAGGCGAATTCGTTCAAGCACGCCTTCTTCGAGCCTATCCTCGACACCGCGACGGCGCGGCTGTCGAAGAAGCGCAAGGGCGACGGCATCGCCCACGACGCAGTGAAGCGCGCCGAGCAGATGCGCGGCCTACGCCTCCCGGACTTCGACGTGCCGCCAGAGGAGGCGCGCGCGCGCCGCCGCCGCCGCCGCCGCCGCCCCGCCTGGCCGTCCACCCGATTTGCAAAATGCGGGCGCTCAGGTCGAGTGGCAGTTCTGGAACATCGTGACGACTCCGGCGCACCCAGTCGAGGTGCTGTACGGTTCCGATCTCGACACACTCGAGTACGGCTCCGGCTTCCCTCGCGTCGGCGGCGCTGTGCCGTCCAAGGGCGCCGGCGACGTCGCGCCGAGCGCGCGTGAGGCATCTCTCTGCAGGAGATACGCGGCTGATCGCTGGAATTTGAACAACCTGTGCCGTGGCGCGCAGTGCGTCCTCTCGCACGCCAACGACGAAATATCCGGCATGGTCGTGCCTTGGCGAGCCGCGGACGCCGCCGAACCCCCGTTCCCCACACACCACGACCACCGCCAAACCACCACCACCATTGTCACGACCTCACACGCGCACCGACCCGCACCGCACAGGCTCTACTTCGGCATGCTCTTCTCATCGTTCTGCTGGCACGTCGAGGACCACTATGCGCACTCGATCAACTACATGCATTGGGGCGCCCCGAAGACGTGGTACGGCGTCCCGGGCGCCGACGCCGACACCTTCGAGAGTACGCCGCCGCCTGGCACCGCCACCGCCAGCTCGTGGTGAACCCGCGCGTGTACTCTGCCAGGTGTTATGCGCGAGGCTGTGCCCGAGCTGATGGAATCTGAGGCGGGGTTGCTGTACAAAATGGTGACCATGCTTCCGCCAACGGTCGCGCGGAAAGCCGGCGTGCGCGTCTGCAAGCTTCTGCAGCAGGTTTGTGCAAACTGGGCGCATGCTCGATCCTGCGTCTGACCTTCTTTCTCATGCCCCGACAACTGCTCACACCGCCCCCTTCGGCCTGTGCCGCAGCCGGGGTCCTTTGTGATCACCTGGCCGCGTGGATATCATGCTGGCTTCTCGCACGGCCTCAACTGCGCCGAGTCGTCGAACTTCGCTACCGCCGATTGGCTGCCGTGGGGACGCGCCGCCGTACGCGCATACCGCGAGAATCCGGGCACGCGGCGGCCGTGCTTCACTCACGAGATGCTCCTGATCACGCTCGCGTGCAAGGCGCGCGCGCTGGCGCCGCACATGCTCCCATGGGTCGCCGACGAGCTCAAGACCCTCGCCGATGACGAGGAGGCGAACCTCTGCAAGCTTGAGGCTCTCGGCGTGACCGCCGCGCCCACCGACATCAGTCTGCCGCCAGACGAGGAAAGGGCGAACGCCGCGGCGGGGACCAATGCGACTGACCTTATGCGCACCGATGGCGGCGAGGGGGCTTCAGCGCCCAAACCCGAGGCGGCCGTCGTGGCGGATGTGGCCGGCGCGGTGCCGGCCGCGTCAGCCGCCGACGAGGTGGAGCGAGACGTGGGTCCGGCGGGCGGCTGTCCCGAATGTGCCGTCTGCAAGTACGAGTGCTGCCTCTCGGCAGTGGAGTTGCCGTCTCCGGCGGCTGACGCACCCCCGACTATGCTCTGCCCCCTCCACGCCATCACCCGAGCAGCGGCGGACGCCGACGCAAGCCGCGTACTTTCGGGCCGCCTCGTCGTGTACCGTCCGGTGCTGTGGCTGCGGCGACTCGAGAGGCTGGCGAGAGCACGCGCCGACGTGGCGACGGCATGGTCCGCCCGTGTGGAGGCGCTGCTCGACGGCGGCCGCAGCGCCGCCGACTTCGCGGACGGCACTCGCAAGGACGCCGCGGGCTCGTGCGGTCAACCGCCTCTCTCGGAGCTGCAGGCTACACTTCGCGAGGGCGAAGCGCTCAAGATCGATGACCGGGCGATGCAGCGGCTCTCCCTTTGCGTCGCCTCCGCGACAAAGGTAGCTGTGCGGGCGCAGGCGCTGCTCACCGCCACGGCGCGTTCGAAGCGCGCGGCGCTGCCCGAACTCGACGCGTGCGTCGAGTGCGTGCGCGACGCTGCAGCGCTACCCGTCGCGATGCCCGTCGCCGCCGAGCTCGACGCCGTCGCCTCACGCGGCGCCGAATGGCGCGACTCGGCACGCCTCGCCCTGGACGAGCGTCCACGGCGGCTCGAGACGCTCGAAGCCCTCGCCGCCGCCGCTGTCGGACTTCCGCTGAAGCTGCCATACTCTGCCGAGCTCGACGCCGCCCGTGGCGCCCTCCAGTGGGAGGAACGCCTCCGGCTCCTCGTGCCGGCCGCCGCCGCCGCCGCCGCCTCACCCGCGGCCCTCGCCTCTGAGGCCGGCGACAGCGCTGCCTGCGCCGCCGCCGAGCTGCCGTCGCTCGACGAGATCGAGCGGCTGGTGAGCGACGGCGAGCAGCTGGGGGAGGCGCTGCCCACCGCCGGGCGCGCGGCCCTCGCCGACCTCGCGACGCTACGTCTGGCGGCGCGCGAGTGGGGTGCGCGTGCGACTGCGGCGCTCAAGCGCGGCGCGTCGCTCGGGCGGCTGCGGCTGCTGGCGGCGGAGGGAGAGGGGCTGCTCGTGCGGCTGCCTGCGATCGAGGCGGTGCGCGAACGCGCCGCGGCTGCGGTGGAGTGGCTCGCGGCGGCCAGCGCGGCCGTTGGCGCCGCGGCGAGCTCGCGCGACGAGCTCGCCGCGCTGGTGAAGGCGGCGAAGCCGCTGCTCAAGGTGGAGGAGGTGAGCTCGGCGGCGGCGGCGCTCGCCGGCGGCCTGCAGTGGGTCTGCGGGTGGTATGGCCGTGTGGAGGTGGCCTTCAAACGGAACGGCTGCCGGCGCCCCCTCCTCGCCCTGCTGCGCGACGAGGCGCCCGAGCTCGACTGGCCCCCTGCAGACGACTGCTGCCCGTGCTGCTCACCGGACGACGCGGCCGGGAGCGACCCCACGGTGACGTGGATCGGCTGCGACGTCTGCGACGCCTGGTTTCACGCGCCGTGCGTCGGCCTCGGCGCGGCGGAGGCCAACGCGCTCGACGACTTCTTGTGCCCGCGCTGCGCGGCGGAGCGCGGGGCGGCGTACGCATACCTTGAGTGGCCGCCCCCGCTGCACCGCACGCTACGGCCGTCGCTGGCGCAGGCGCGGGAGCTGACGGCAGAGGTGGCGGCGCAGCGCGACGTCAGCGCCGAGATGAACGCGGCGGCCGCGACGGTGGCGGCGGAGGTGGAGGCGATCACCGCGCTGCAGCGCGATGCGGAGGCGTGGTCGGCGCGCTTCGAGGCGGCGCGCCACGACGGCACCACCGCCGACGCCGCGGCGCTCGACGCCCTGTTGCGCGAGGCCGAGGCGCTCGAGGTGCGGCCGCCCAAGGGCGCCGGAGAGGAGGCGTCGAGCTCGTGAAGTTGAACACAGCAGGGGAAGAACCAGAGAAGACCGCCGGTGGCCTCAATCATGCATGCAGCTGCCGTCCTTAGTCGCAAGGACAATAAATCTTTTCACACACGACACATCCTAGCTAAAGGACAGTTACTGTACTACTGTTGTGTGCAACATGTTGTCGTCGCCGCCCACGCTCGCACTGCCCGTCGTCGCCGCGTCTTCACCGAATCATAATCCACCGGAGCTCCCGCCGCTTGCGACGGCGACGGTGGCCGTGGTGGCGGTGCCTACGATTGCAGTCCCCGTCCCGGATGACGTCGAGAGCGCAAGCACAAAGGTGCGCTGTGCCCGACCCCGGGCGCTCCCCTCCCCCCTCCCTCCCCTCCCTCCCTCTCCTCGCCCAGCCCACCTCGTCTCCCCGCCTCGCCTACCCCAGTCGGTCGAGTCTGACCCGCTCTCGAAGGGCGACTGCTCCGCCGAGGACTACGAGATGGACAACATGGGCGGCAAGCGGGACGTCGTCAAGCGCGCGTGGACGGCCGAGGAGGATGCGCAGTTGCTGCGCCTCGTGGAGGAGCACGGCCCACGCCGTTGGTCGGTCATCGCGGCTCAGCTCTACGGCCGAGTGGGGAAGCAGTGCCGCGAGCGGTGGCACAACCATCTGTGCCCGTCTGTCAATAAGGAGGAGTGGACGGAGGAGGAGGATCGGATGATCATGGAGCTCGTGCAGCAGATGGGCACGAAGTGGTCCAAGATCGTCAAGCTCCTCCCCGGCCGCACGGACAACGCTATCAAAAACCGGTGGAACTCGACGATGCGCAAGACCCTGCGCCGGCAGCTCAAAGAGGTCGGCGCAATGACCGCACCCATCCCGGAGCTCGAGAACCTCCCGGCACGCAAACGCGGTGCGGCCACCTCCGCTGAGGTCGCGACAGCCGCGGCCGCGGCCGCGGTGACAGCAGCGGCCGCTGCCACCGCGACGCGCCCCGCGGTCGGCACGTCCCGCAGCCCGGCAGGGAAGCGCAAGCGCGGCGGTGGCTCGGGCGGCGGCGGCGCGGCAGCGGCGGCGGCGGCGGCGGCGGCGGCGGCGGCGGCGGCGGCGCAGC
>MDTA01000178.1_pt1 | contig 13394 bp, 19 predicted proteins | sample 811151 | NCBI WGS metagenome assembly MDTA01 (sample SAMN05326648, study PRJNA326480) | marine metagenome | isolation source: seawater | place: Indian Ocean: South | collected 2010 | reverse complement strand
GATCCAAGGGCGCATACCAAGACGGTAAGAAAGTTCCCACTCACGACCCATATAGCAAAAGATGCCAATGAGAAAGTGGAATACGACCAGTTGGTAAGGACCACCATTGTAGAGCCATTCATCGAGTGATGCTGCCTCCCAAATGGGGTAGAAGTGAAGACCAATTGCGTTGGAAGAAGGAACAACTGCACCAGAGATGATGTTGTTACCGTACATCAGAGAACCAGCGACTGGTTCACGAATGCCGTCGATGTCCACAGGAGGAGCAGCGACGAACGCAGTAATAAAGCAAACGGTTGCTGCCAACAGAGTTGGGATCATCAGCACACCGAACCAACCGACGTATAGACGATTGTTTGTTGAAGTTACCCACTCGCAAAAATTGTCCCAAGTGGATTGTGATTGTTGTCTTGAAAGAGTTGTAGCCATTGTTTTGAAAAAGGGTTATGTAATAGTGCGGGGAACACCGGTTATGATATTCCAACCCTACCCTCCAGGGTTGGTATTAGAGACGTATTTTACTTGGATAGTCTCGGTAAGGACAAAAGTCCGTTTGCTCCAAGTGCGTCGTTACCTTTTGTAACGTTCAACATATTTATAATACTACGGTTTCCCCACCCTGTCAAGCCCTAATATCTATATTCATCCAAAATATCAAGAACATATCTCAGATATCTCTGTGCTAATTCTTTCTGATTCTTTGGTTCCCAACCTAAATCATGTTTTAATCTCATTATACGAACTCTCAGTTCTTCAACGCTAACCTGATTTTTAGGCATAAAAATAGACCCTCTACCTTATGTAGAGAGTCTAACGTCAACTTGGAGATGGTGCATATACTGGTGTCAGCATTCCACCATCTGAACCATCATCATCCTCATCTTCACTACTTATGGCAAGCATTATAAAAAAAGGTGTGATGATAAAGATTAATGTCTGAAGTATAGTCCAGTCGTAGGTCATGAGTTTTTTACTGCTGCGGCAAGTGGAATTAGCAACAGCACTGCTGCCACTACAAATCCCATCACCAAATACCAGGAATAAGTTGTCCTGTTGCGGCATAAGATCCCATTGCTGCAACGACACCGATCATTGCTGCCCAACCATTAATGCGTTCTGCTGTTTCGTTCATTGTTTTGCTCCTGTTGTGTTTTGTTGTAGATAATGATTTCTTCACCGTCATGGGTAAAGATTAATTCGTCATCATGCCCCCAACAAAGTTCTTCGTAAAGGGCATTCAGTTTCTCCATGTCTTCGTAAAGACCATTGGGGTTTGGCATATCAAATAAATTTACTTTCTCCGTATATATTACTATGATAATTCGGAAATTTCAAGTATGCCAGTGGACAAGAAATACAATACTAGTATTAATAGTCTTTTCTTAGGTTATCAATAAAGACCGAAGAAAAGATTACCAGTTAGAGAATAAGAGAACACGGCAAAGAAGAATCCAATCATCGCAGTGCGACCATTGAGTTTCTCTGCTTTTTCTGCATAGCTCTCGTAACCATAACGCTCAGCGTCTGTCTGTGAGATGTACATGCGTGGTTCTTTAGCAAAGAGATTTTGCTGTCCACGGTCATTAGTCGTTACGGTCATTTACTTTGTGTTGTATAACTTTACATAAGTATATAGTAATGTAAAGATTTTGTCAACCCCCCTGGCCAGGATTTCCTGACGGATTACTGATTTTGTTAAAATAAGGATCAAAATTGGTAATGTTATCAACGGTAATATCAGATCCGTGCTGCTGCCAGAAATTTAAAATTCCGTCATGACTATTTTTGTGAAAAGCATCTACATGTTCTGGATGAATAGATGACCCTAGTTGGATACGATACAACAAAAGTGGTGTGGCAAATGTCAGTCCAGAGTTATAAATTAAATCATCGGCAACAGGACGTGGTTTAACTCCACAATCAAGTTTATATTTGTTACCTCGAATATGGAAGTCAATTAATTTTTTAGCATGATGTCTTGTAATGATATAACAAGCTGTCGAAAAATCATTTACAAATCTATTATGAATAGGTACATGCACATCACCGGTAGAAATAATTGCAAGTTGAATTACATCCCAGGCATAAGGAACTTTTGCAATAAAATCTTTCCATGTAAAACTCCAACATTTTGCAGTATCCAAACTACAGTCATCTTCCATAATAATTGCATAAGAAGTATCACTCGTATCGTACCAGTGTTTAATTGCCTTGAGATGAGAGGTCACACATCCAATCTCACCAGACGAAACCATGTCCGGATACTTCCCTTTAATAATATCACTTAGGTCATCTTCACGACCATCATAGGCACTAATACGAGTATAGTTTTCTATCTCCCAGTATTTTAGTTGTGCCTCCATATAGATTTTTCTTTCTGGTTCACCATCAAGATTAATGTAATAAACAGGAGGTAATCCTTTAAGTTTATATGCTGATTTATTTTTGTCCATTATAAAATCTCCCAGTGTTCAGGATATAGATCTTTTGTATTTAAATGAGAATTATTAGGTCCAAACCATTTTTTAGGTGCTATTACCCTCCCTTTATCTGCTAACCATGCACCCCACCAAGAAAATGTAGAATTAGCAATAATAAAATCATCACATTGACTCATTAAATATAAATCTATGTAAGGGTTATTTCCTGAAGAAACAATAAATCTATCAGATTCAAATAATTTTTGTTCCGAGCACCACTGAGGATCATCACTAAAGATAACAACTTGCCTTTTAGAATCAAACTCACTTAGAGCTTTATCATAATAATCAAGAGATTGATTGTAGTGATTACCAGAATTGATTAAAAAATCTCCTCTACGTATATGAAGGGCAATGGGATTATCAAAACATTCTTCAATAATATCATTGCAATCATCAATAATTTCTTCTTTAAATTTAAAATGATTTCTTACTTCATCTTCACAGTGTTTGAAATATTTTTCAGTTTGAAAAAATCCGTGAAGAGTAAAGTCATATCGTCTATCAATATTAAAAATATCACTATCAAATTCAAATCCCTTTTCTGGAAGAACATTATCAGTTTTAAGTAGTCCTTTATTATCTGGTTTAATATCAAAACAATCAAATAATTCTATTCTTAAATTATTACCGAGAGCATCAACAAAAACTTCATTGTGATCTGGAATTGTAAAAGAAATTCCAAGATATCGAGCAACACTTAATGTTGCAGCATACTGAAACATTTGATTCCCAAGTTGTCCCAGTTTGCCAAGATAGTTAAATGCTACTGTCATTTTGTTTTAATAATTCAATTTCTTTATAGAGATTTATAATGTTTTCTTCAACTTTATTAATTTTTTGATCATGGGATTTTATCCATTCATAGTAAAGAGAATTTTCATCCTCTTCGATACCATGATCTAGATTATATCGTTCTACAGCCCAATCTGGAGGATTGTTTGTTTTCCATGGATACAAAGTATGCTCTAGTTCTGCAATTATTCCCCACAACCAAATATGAATATCTCTAATCATAATCAAGAATTAAGAATTTGTTTTTTATCGGAAGGTGAATGAATTATTTTTGCAGAGAATTTAAATGCATTATCAGGCATGTCTCCTGGTTTTGCAAAGACAGGACTTAAAATATGAAAATCTTGAAAGTTTTCATTTCGATATCGATTTAAATAACTTTCATCATGTGCAAAAGTCATGATTTCTTTTTTCAAATCTTCAACAATTCTTTTATCTAAATCTTCAATCATGTCTAACACTTGAGGAATTTTACCACCCCATACACATCCCTGAAGATACACATCATCACATTGTTCCTCCGATGTTACACATGCGAGAGACTCTGGATTTCTTTCAAACGGGAGATCTGATCCAGAAACAGAGGTAAAGTTACAGAGATCAGGATTCTGACAAGGATGTTGAACACCAAAGAAAGTTTTTGAGTCATCAAAAAAATCTTCGTAGTTGATTGTTTCTGTCAGGCAGTGCATATCTGCATCAAAGTAAATATACCAATCATACTCTACAAGTTGATCTCTAATTTTTTTAATCTCACCGAATCTCTTAAGACCACCAATACTATGGTAGGTCAATGTATATCGATCACCATAATCAGATTTTTTTACATTTTTGCTCTCAAAACTTTTAATAATTTTTACATTACCAGGGAGTTCACCATCAAACTCACCATCAGTAAACACAAAAAAATCTTTGTCACACTCTGGCACAAAGTACTTCATGAATGATTCATAATATCTTGGAAAAAATTTAAGATAATTTCCTGTTCCAATGAAGTTGATTGCTATTTTTTTCTTGGACATTAGTTTCTCAATGTTGGGAATATAATATTTTTGAAGAACTTGACTCCAGTCAAATTGTTTTGCATATTTAAGAATATCTTTCCGATGAGTGATAGAGTATTCCCGATTCTTAATTATAGCATCTTCTACAAAGTTTATGTCATTTATTTTGATCTCGGGAATGACTGTAATAAATTCTTGATTCACATCAAGATTTGCAGCACCCCACTCACAAACTACAACACCAAGACCAGCAGCAAATGCTTCCATACAAACAAGAGGATGTGCTTCCCCATCAGACAGGAGCACCAGATTACCATACTCGGTCAAGTTATCATATAAGACATTCTTGTCCCATTCTTTAAGGTATCTTTTACTAATATCAAATTCATCATCTTTAATATTACCAGCGAACCAGAGAGATTCAATATCTTGAAATAAGAATTGTCTTTTTCTATGATCAATAGTTGCAAGATACAAAGACCTTTCTGGATACTCCGGATTCATGGTTGTTCTGAAGTTACTCAGATTGACACCATTTGGATTCAGATATAACTTACTTGGTGATACACCATCTTCTTCGTATACTTTGTTAATACCTTCAGACAATCCAAATATATTTGGTTGTATTCGTGAAAAGTGATCAAAGACTCTTTCCTTATATGGACCCATCAATTCGGATCTTTCAAGATAAGCAAAGTGAGTAGTGACAGCACAAGGATATTTGATGTGAGGATAAAGATGAATGTAATCATCGTATTGTATATGCACAAAATCAGGATCAAAACTATTGATCTGCTGTAAAACGTTATTTAAATCAGTAGTGTTCACAATTTCAACTTCATGACCTAATTTTTCTAAGGTCACTTTATAATCCCATATCAAAATTTCTACAGCACCCCAACCATTTGGAGGGATAGGCATAAAACCTGGTCCAATAATGCAAATCTTCATTCTTTAATCCAATCAATTACGTCAATTTCTGGTTTCCATCCAAAAACTTCACTAATCTTATTTATATCTGCAAAAGTGGTATCCATTTCCCCAGGTCTAATAGGAATACTAATTTGATTGTCAGATATAGAATCAGCAATAGTTTTTATAGAATAGTATTTGCCACTACCCACATTAAACACTTCACCAACATTACCTTTTAAAGGTAGAGTCGCCGCAAGATAATTTGCTCTTGCAACGTCTTTTACATGAACAAAGTCACGACATTGAGACCCATCACCAACAATACTTAAAGGTTCTCCTGCATTATTTTGTCGTTGAAAAATACTAATCACAGGAGCATATTGTCCTCTGGATGGACATCTTTGTCCGAATACATTAAAGTATCTAAGAACGACTGTTTCTAATCCATAAAGATTGCTATACATTTTACAAAATTTTTCACCAGAAACTTTGGATGCAGAGTATGGATTCAAACAATCATCAGATTGTGTTTCTACATTTGGATATGAATTATTACCATAACCAGAAGATGTAGAAGAATAAACAAATCTCTTCACTTTTGCTTCTCTAGCACATTGTAATGCAACAGTAGTCCCTACACAATTTTTGTATACAGCATTAATCGGATTTTCAATAGCAGGTTGAAGTCTTGATTCTGCTGCGAGATGAAAAACATAATCCACATTAATAAACAAATTTTTCATCAGTTCATAATCAGTGATGTCACCATTTACATTATAAACTCGTTTATCATTATTCCAATAAAATTTATCATTATTTGCGCTCTCATTATCAACACAAACTATTTGATGTCCCATGTTCAAAAGATGGTCCACAAGATTTGATCCGATAAATCCTGCTCCACCAGTTACTAAACTTTTAATCATAATTTTCAGATGCCCTTGGTAAAATTGATTTAAAAATATCTGTTTTTAATTTTGTAGAGGAGTAGTTGTGACTCTCTCTATCCAACCAAACAATATCAATATCTAGTTCTCTTCCTGAATATGTCCCATCCTTATAATCTGTTCCTAAAAATCGAATATCATAATCATCAAGATAAGAAAGGAATGTATCTTCTGTTTGATATACTACGACATCATCAACATACTTGATTGCCTTAAGAATCTCCTCCCTCTCTTCAACGGTTTGAACTGGTTTCAATTTGTGTGGTCGTGCTATTGAAGGATCTTCATGTAAGGCAATAGTTAGATGATTACAATACTTTTTTGCGTCATCAAACATACGAATATACCCTGGATGAATTACATCAAAGGCTCCTGCAATAATTCCTTTCTTCTGTGGTTGTCCTAGAATCCAATCGAATACATTAGCACCCTTATCATCAATAAACAAATCAGCAGTGGGTTTATGGAACATAGGTTCCAGTTCGTGATACTTTACACCCCAATCGTCTAGACTTTTCTTAGTCTGTGATGTCCAATCTTTACCTGATCCTCTACCACGAGCAGTCATGATAATAATATGATGCCCCTCATCGTAAAGACGATTAACTGTCTCTACCATGAAGGGAATAGGAAGTGAATCCCAGTATCGTTGATTGTGACCGTCAGGGTCACAGGGAGTATCACAGATAGTCCCATCCAAATCAAAGCAGAATCTCATACCACTCCATGAAGAAAGATCTGATGAACACATTCTACCACACCATATGATTCACTAGCAATGTGATAGTTCCACAGTGCATTTGTTGCCTCGGTGCGAATCGTATTATCAGGAGAAAAACCAGTTAGAACACCATAATTAATTTTATTAAGTTCACACCACTTCAGGCAATTCAGAATGTTCTTTGATTCACCACCAGAACTCATCAGAACAACAAGTGTTTCATCCTCAACATAGTATTCCAAAAACTTCTGATATGCATTCTCATACTTAAAGTCATTGGTAAGCATAGTCAACATAGATGGGTCAGAAAGAATCGAAACTTTCTTACCTTTAAACTTCATATAGTCCTGAGAGATATGAGATGCAACTGAACTACTGCCTCCATTACCCAGGATAATAATTCTTTTGTGATTTTCAAATGCTTCTTGAAACTTATCAAATTCATTACCCATATGGGCACATTCAAGAACATCGATATATTCTCTAAATGGATTCATACAATTTGCCCATAAACGCCATTAGTTTCAACATTTATTTTAGCAGAGTGGTATGGAATTGTCAATGAATCCTTTTCAGAAAACGTCAGAAAGAATCCTCCGTTCCCTGCTCCACACAATTTGTGTGCTCTGACAGATTCATTACTCTGCAGTTCAGTGTCCATATCTCTAATTGTTTGATTCTCTGTAATCACAGATGTGGTTTCTTTCTTCTGTTCCCAACTCTTATTCAGAAGATCTAGGAACTTCTCATGATCACCATCTAGCAGTGCTCTGTATGCTTTATCTGCTGTCTTCAATAATGGTTTTGCTTTATGAATATTGTCAGTAACCTTTTCAAGAACATTCTTAGAGTTCCTTGTCACTCCTGTGAACACAAGGTGCATGTCATACTCTTTGAATAGATCAGTTGATAGAAAATCATACCGAACAATACCACCACGTTCAAAATCAATTCTTTTAAATCCACCAATACCACACCCATAAGGATCTTGATATCCACAGTATGGATTCATCTCCTGTTCCAATTGAAATGCCAACTTACATATTTCAATATCTGTCATATCCATATTATTATACATGGACAGACATTTAATCAGACTGATGATGTAAGATGAAGATGATGCTAGTCCACTGCCTTGAGAGTAAGCATCGCTCTTCATTGTAATACTCATAGGAAAAGCACCGAAATGATTCAATACAATCCGTACCAATTCATTATCGATGTCAGAAATGTATTCGGTCTCTTCTCTCTTGGAATAGTTGACAATATACTTACGACCCTCAGCATTGTATCCAAACTTATCTTCATGCAGAGTGATATAGGTTTTGAGGTTAGAAGTAAAACTAATCACAGATCCTCTTCCATACTTTTCTACGAAGTATGGGTTGTCAGTAGAACCACCAAACAGTGAAATTCTAAGTGGACAGGAAGCAACATACATCATATACTTTTGATAATTTCTTTATACTTTTTGATAATTTTAGACCAATCAAAATTGTCATAACAATATTGTCTAATCTCAGATCTCATACCAAGAGAAATTTTTCTATTCTCTTTAATCTTTTCCCTGAGATAATCAAAGTCATTAATCATATCATCAGGAATCACGGTGATAAATGGTTGTGACAAATCTAAATTAGCAGTGCTTTGCTCAGACAAGACCAGTCCTAAACCAGCAGCAAGACCCTCTAAACAAACGAAAGGATGTGCTTCACCAGAACTCAACAATACCATGTTAGCATATGCTGTGAGATTGTCCATGATGTCTTGCTTACTCTGCTCACCAAGATAAGAAGAATCAGAAGTATCAAAAGATTGATCAGAAACATTACCAACAAAATCAATTCCTAAATTTTGTTTCTGCAAATGTGCCTGACGTTTTCTAGGTTCAATCTTTCCAACAACAATAGATCTATCAGGAAAAAGAACCTCGTCAATATCTAAAGCATATGATTGAGTATCAATACCACAAGGTAAAACTGATACATTAGTACCATCGATACCCCTACGGATAAATTCTTTTTTGATTCTATCTGATAGAGAAACAATATGACTCTGAGAATTCTTCAAGAAATCATACAGGAACACACATGATGGTTCAGGATTTTCAAGATATGGATAGTGACTGGTGATCATTTTCTTTTTACACTGAATGTGTGGCATGATTCCAGCATACTGATCATAATGCAAATGAACTGCATCGAAGTTCCCTTCGTTTGCAGTTCTTACAACTTCATTCAGATCTTGTGTATTGAGAACAACGACTTCATCACCTATTTTTTCAAGTTGCTGTTTATAATTCCAAAGAAGATGTTCAACACCACCCCATCCTTGAGGTGGGATAGGAAGTTTTCCTTCAGCAATTAAACAAATTTTCATTACTTCACTTTCTCTCTAGCAAAATGTGTTTACCCTTTTTTTCATACCCAAGATAATCCATATCCTCATATAGATTATATTCATCAATTTGATAGTTAGTCCAGTTACCAAAATAAGGTCGTCCTACATCAATAATACCAGCTATTGCGTCAATTCCAGCACCTACATCAAGGAATATAGCATCTGTATATTTCTTAAGTCTATGTATAAGACCAGACTTAACATGTCCCATACCCATCAAAAAGATTTTAGAAGTTGACTTCTTAAGTTGTTCACCAACCATTTGTTCAGTTGCGTCAAGATCATCGCAAGCAAACTTCTGAGGAAGAGAAATATAATCTTCAAATTTATCTAAACCAAGATACTCTTGGTATTGTTCTGCACCCATCAATTCACTTACCAAATTCATTTTAGTATTTGCACCCATGAGTCCAATTTTTCCAGCAAATGTTTTAAAGAACCATTTGTTTGCAATCAATGCATAACCATACTCAGCAGGATAATGAATCTTTTGATTTGGAATTACTTCTCTAAAGAACTGTCTATTATGTGTATAGATTTCACAAGTATAATAATCACAAAGTTTAGAACCATCAACAAACTGAGAATGATTAATTTCACTGTAAGATTTGGCAAGAGCTCTTCTTCCAGGTGTTGCACTTCCAGATGGAATTCCTCTCAGGAACCAATAGTCACCGTCACCAAACTTATAAAAAGTTTTACTCTCTCCCCTATCCACAAGATCAATCAGAAGATTTTTAAAATCAATTAAATGTTCCTGAAATTTTGGATAACATTCTTGCCTTTCAAAAAAAGGTTCAGTGTCAATATTAATACATCCATCAATTTTATATTGATTTAGGAACCTTGTTGGGTATTGTATGTTCACATAATCTGGATTTTCAGTCATTGTTATACCTCATTAATTCAAAATAACTTCCAAGTTTTAGTTTAGTTTTTGTTGTAACAGTTTCTTTGATATCATCTTCTCGATAAAGATTATATGGAAGGATTCTAAAATCAACACTAAATCTAGTCATTTCTGTGGTATTAATTTTATTACCATGTTTTAAATTGGATCCATTCCAAATATAATACTCTCCATATTCAGCATTCATGGGTTTGTAGTCACCTAGATCTTCTTTCGATTCAACCCAAATAGTAGAACTATCTTTTGCTGGTGTGATTGGTAAAAATATATTGACTTCATAAGGACTATGACTATAGGATTTATCCTTATGAAACTCTGCCACAGAAATATTATTTGGGACTTGTACTCTAAAAGTTGGTATCTTTTGGTATAAAATATCCTCTTTGAAAAGGGGTAGAATTTGCTCTTCTAAAAATTTAGTGTACACATTTAAAAAATTAGACCCTCTTACTTTACTATAGAATCTTTTGTGCAATTTTGTGCGTTGATCTGTATTGAACGTTAATTTTTTAAAATTACAATCTTCCCACTTATGAATATACTCTAGATTATAACTCTGGAACATCTCTTCAATTTCAAATCGAAATTTATACTTCTCCTTATCAAAAGAAAATTTTTTACCCAATTCCATTACCAACCATCCTTAATACAATCTACGATATATTGTCTGTCTTCTGGTGTCACCCACCATCCAACAGGAATACAAATCATTTCTTTTACCAGTTTATCTAGGTTAGGAAGATCAGTTTTAAATTCAGACATACATGAATGAATATCATTTCGTTCATGAACTCTACTTACCATAATATTACATTCCTTCATCTTGTTCATGAAGTCTTGCTGCCTTTTAACTTTCATCGTGTATATCCAGTAGGATGATTGACGATCAGACTTATTTTCAAGAAGAGTTACTCCAGAAACATCAGACAACTCCTGATTATAAAAATTAGCATTGTCAATAATTTTATTAATATTTTTCTTTACTTCTGATAGATTGTTAATACCAATGGTGGCATTAATATCATTCATATGAAATTTAAATCCATATTCTAAAATATCACTTTCACATCTAAAATCCTTACGATTATCTTCTCGATCAATACCGTACCAACGAAGAAGTTTTGCTCTCTTTACTTGATTTTCATAAGGGAAAATTACACATCCACCATCACCTGTAGTTAGATGTTTAATTGCTTGAAAACTAAACGTACAGATATTTCCATGACTACCAATTTTAGATCCTTTATAAGTTGATCCAAAGGCATGAGCACAATCTTCAATCACTACTGGTTTAAATCCATAAAGTTGATATGTTTTTTCTTGAATGTTTTTTAATCTATCCAAGTCAATGGGATAACCTCCCCAATGAACAACCATAATTGCTTTAGTGGTTGGAGATATTTTTCTTTCCAAATCATCCAAATCCATATTACATGTATTTGGATCAACATCAACCCATTTTAATTTGATTCCATTAGCAAGAATGGGCCAATTAGTTGCAGTGCAGGTCAAAGGTGTTGTGAGAACTTCATCTTCTGGACCAATACCATTCCATTGATTTTCAATAAAAGCAACTCCATGATAACTCTTTACGTTTTTTTCAGGTCTTTTCAACATATGAAGAGCAAGATGTTCAGCAGAGGTAGCAGAATTTGTTGTTACTACATTTGGATTACTAAAGTATTTTTTAAGTAAGGATTCAAAATTTTCTACTTTAGGACCCTGCCCAATAAAACCAGACATCAAAACCTCAGAAACTTCTTTAGGAGTTTCGTTTGCCATAAAGACTTTAAACAGAGGTATAATATTTTCTCTCATCATCATTTTGAAATTAACGTAATTGACGGATAGTCTTCTAACACATCTATTCTAACACTATTAGAATACTTTTGCAATATTGGTTGTATCATAGGTTTTTGATACTTGACCATCCACTCGACAGAATCCCTGTCGGCAGAACCACCTTCGAGTATCATCATTCCACGAACCTTTGGAAGATAATTATTAATTGCAAATTCAAATACATCACCATTATTTGCAATATCGATGTGAAGAATATCTATCGAATCATCTTCATAGTCATCAACAGAATCGTAAAAATTTTTCTTGTTAATAGAAACATTAGAATTATTTTTATATTTGTTAGTTACGAATCCATAGTCTGCGGCATTATAAGGAAAATCATCAAACAGATCATTAGACTCTATCAATGCATTCTTAGCGTATTCAACAAAGCAATCTAAAGAATAACCTTCTAGTATTCCAAATTCAACTATCTTTTTTGGATTTATAGCAAAACAAATAGATTGAAATACTTTATCGTAACTATTTGTTTTATAAGATGATTTAATATTTTGAGTATCCACTTTTAAAAGTTGCGTCATACCATCTCCTTGTGCAATATTTTATATCTGATTGAAAATCCGTATCTCTGGTTTCCCAAAAATTTCTCATACTATTCTCAATATTAACTCCATCTTTTGGTGGTGGAGGAGCAAATTTATCCAAATCAATACTATCAAGATACTCCATAAAGTCCGACACTTTAACGCCAAAATATCCTGTTTTAACACAGGGAAAAACAGTATTATCTTCAATACAGAAAAGGTTTCTGGGATTGTCTAAGAAAGATTCAATCATTGAAGCATCATCTAGAATCATTCTAGGTTCATAATGAAAGAAATAATCGTATTTACGTATTTGTTCTTGATACTCTTTCCACATTTCAATATCACCACCTCCATTATTATATCTTCCATAGTCATTTTTCTTTTTAACAAACAAAAAAGTACCTTTGGGGATAGAATCTAATATCTGTTGTGGTAGTTGATCTTCATCTTTACAAGTGTTTTCAACAAAAACAACATCACATTTAGAGGTATCTATTTTATTAAAGAAAATCTCTAATCCTCTAGAGTAATCATCTATCCTGGACTGAACATAATCCTTTTTTTGAACATAATCGTCTATGACAACAGCTGCTCTTAGTTCAATAAGTATTGATTTTTTCATGATTGCAACTCCGACATAATTTCATATTGCCTATGCATATGTGATTGATTTTCAAAAACCACAAAAAGATCATCATTATTTTTATAAACATAAGCCATTGCAATCTGCTCATTGTTTATCATATTATTTTTCAACATTTTATTATTAATAACGTCATCAATTAAATTATAATATGTAGAAACTGCTTCAGAACCTCCACCCCAAAGACCT
>MDTA01214982.1_pt1 | contig 13395 bp, 15 predicted proteins | sample 811151 | NCBI WGS metagenome assembly MDTA01 (sample SAMN05326648, study PRJNA326480) | marine metagenome | isolation source: seawater | place: Indian Ocean: South | collected 2010 | reverse complement strand
TCAAGGGTTAAATCTTTAGGAAGCATAAAGTTGCCATTAATCTTATCATCTGCATCAAATATTAGAACGTAATCAGATTTGTTGTAAGCGCATTCAAGTGCTTTATTTCTGTTATGAGAGAAATCTTTCCATGTATGTTCGACTAGTTCCCCTGGTATGTTTTTATTTTTGAAAAAATTAATGATAAGCTCTTTTGTATTGTCAGTTGAGCCAGTATCACTAATAACCCAATAAGAAAAATCAATATAATTACATAAATTATTTAAGGTTTTCTCGATTACATGTGCTTCATCTTTAACAATCATATTTAAACAAATACTACTGCAATTGTCTGTTTTAACCATTTGAGTGATATTATAATTATATTAAATAATAAATATTTAATAGATAAATAAAATAATATAAATTTATATATAATTAAATAAAAATATGGCATTTACACGCTTTCATGATGATCCATGCAGAATAACAAAACAATTACAAGAATCAACTGGGCCTGGAAAATGGAATATTAATACTCCTGGTAATGGAGTTGATCCTGGTTTTATGGAAGATCCTCAGCTCCGTTTGCAAAAATGGGGTGCTAACATGCGAACAAATATAATTGATGTACAAAGTGATTTAATGGGATTAACTAGAAATTTAAACAGAGATTGTGTTAGAAATAATATGTACGAACAATACGAAGCTCAATCTGAGAAAATGAATTTTAAATCACACAAACCCTTTGTTGATGAAACACGTGCAACACATCCAGCTTGGATGTATAGAGATTTAGAACAAACAAAGTATGCAATATTACCATTAGACCCTCAAGAACACGTTTGCATGCCGTTCCAGAACAATTTAGATACACGTATTTTAGAAAAAGATAACTGGAAACCAAAAATTCCTGTACTTTCAGATGAGGCTGGTAGAATTCTTAATAATTAATTATAGAAATTGTTAAATTGTTAAAATATATATCTCTATTACTATATATAATACTAAAACAATGGCCGAAATAGCAGTTCCAATGGTAGGTTTAGGTTTATTATATATAGTACAAAAACAAAAGGATAAAGAAAACGAAGGTCATGAAACACCTGGACCTTTAACCGGTTCAAGAGTAGAAGGTTTTCGTAATGTAGGGGCACATAAAAAATTACAAGGCTACAATACAAAGACAAACTACGAAGTTGATATTGGTAAACCAAAGAGTTTTGATGAATCAAATAAGATTGTACAGAACTTTCCAGTTGAAAGCAATAAACATGTAATGGATACTGTGAAATCATATCCAAATCCAAACTGTGCTACTGACAAATATTTTGTACAGAGCGAAATGCAACAAAATTCTGGCTCTGTTAGCAAAGTAGAGCAAATGCAAAATTTTCAATGCGATTCACTAACTGGCAACAAGATTGAAGCAAAAGATTTTAAGCATAACAATATGGTTCCATTTTTTGGTTCAAAAATAAGAGGAAGAACATATGACTATAATGCTGATACTACACTTGATAACATGCAAGGCGCGGGTTCTCAGCACATAAGAAAAACTGAGCAAGCTCCTTTATTTAAACCGCAAGACAGCGTACAGCATGCGCACGGTGCTCCAAATAACAGTGATTTCTATCAATCTCGCATGAATCCATCAATGAAAGTATCAAATGTGAAACCTTGGGAAGAGGAACGTGTTGCTCCTGGTTTAGGAAAAGGCTTTAACACTCAAGGCAGTGGTGGTTTCAACTCTGGTATGCAAGCTCGTGAAGCATGGGAACCAAAAACAGTTGATGAACTTAGAACTGTAAACAACCCGAAATTATCGTTTGGTGGCGTTACACTTGGTGGCAAAAGACCCGTTCAAAACTCTGGTGTTCACGGCAAGGTTGAAAAAAATAGACCTGACACCTTTTTTGTTAATTGTCCTGAACGTTATTTAACAACTACTGGATTAGAAAAAGCACAAACCGCGCAAGCTACACAAGTGTTTCGACCTGTTTCACGCGTTGAAACAACTCGCGAGCATTTTGGTAATAACACAAGCACTAATAATAAAGCGATGTACCCTAAGGGTAAATACCAGGCTCCACACAAAGTGCAATGTGATGGCCCTCCGGTTATTAATCCGTACGCAAGCAACCAAGGGCAAGCAAGTGAAAAGGACTATGGTAAGAACAGCATCAATATTCTTCCTAACTCAAGAAGTCTCACTGGTGAGCAAAATAAATTTGGTGGCGCAAATGGTGCAGTAAAAGCATTAATTGCCCCGCTTCTTGATGCCCTTCGTCCTTCAAGAAGAGAAAATGCAGTTGGTAATATTCGTGAATCTGGAAATGTACAATCACATGTTCCACAATCAACCGTGTTTAATCCTTATGATCGTCCTAAGGTAACAAACAAAGAAACAACAATAGATGCGAAAAATAATATGTTTGTTCAAAACCAGAACAATGGTGGTTATGAAAACGCAAGATATCAACCAATACAGAATCAGCGTGATTCAACCAACTACCAATCAATGGGTAATGTAGGCGGTGGTGTAGGAACATCAAATGCAACTGATTACACTTCAGCATACAACGCGCGTGTTTCTTCGGGTCGTGAAGAAGTTTCTGTTAATAGACCAAACCGCGGCGGTACTCAAATTTTCAATCAAAAAACAAACATATCAATGGCAAAACTTGATACCGATAGACAAAACAACCGCATGTTTGTACCTCAGAATGTTATGGCTGCAAATACAACAAAAGAGATGTATGGATCAATGAGAAAAGTACAAACCTATCACGAACCTAATGAAAACCGCATTGATTCGTCTTTATTAAAAGCATTTAAGGAAAATCCGTACACTCAGAGTTTACAAAGCTGGGCTTAAACTTTTTTATCTAGTAATGTATAAGTGATTTATAAACAACTATACATTATGACAACTGAATATCAATACAGTGTTTGTCAAGAGAATAGTCAAGAAAATCCGCTTGATCCAACTGTCCCTGATTTTAATATTGGATTTGAAACAATTATATGTTTATGTTGTTATGAGAAAAGACCAATATCAATGAAGGCATTCTTAACTTGCAAAGCTTCTGAAGATAAAAAACATTTAATTTGTAATTCTTGTTTTTCATCATGGGGTTCTGAGAGATGTTTTTTTTGCGATCCATTAAATGACGGACGTATTGAAGTTAATTTTTCTCCACGACTACAAAACGATATTATTGTTAATAATATACAAGCAGATATTGACATTAGTGATTCGATTATTGATGTTTCAAATAGTTCTGTAAACGAAAGTGTTAATGAAAATAATATTGTGATAACAGTTTCTAATAATATGATGAATAATAAAGTTTTTATTGAAACATTTAATACTATATTAACGTTGATATGTTGGTTTCTATTATTATCATGTTTAACAATACTTTTTCTTGTTATATAAATATTATTAATTAAAAATATGGAAGAAATAGTAATTGATTCACCAAATAACGAAAACGTTGAAAATTTAGACTTATCAATAAATGTTGTTGAAGAAAATGAACAAACTAATACTTACACTAATGAAATAATTAATGAAACTAGAAATGAAAACAATATTGCGATAACTAATCACATGCAAGAGTTTACATCATCATCGCCAATAAATTGTTTAACTTTACGAAACTCGCCTTCTTCAATTAAAAATAAATATATTTCACCCAAAAATAATAGAAAAATCATAGAAAAACTAAAAAAACATGTAGAATCAGAAAAAATAGAATGTATATGCTGCTATGAAATTGGTTTTCCTTCAGTTATTTGCAAAAAAACATGTGTAGCAAACCCAAAACATCAGATTTGTAATCGATGTTTTACTAAACAAAAAGCCAAAAGATGTTTTTATTGTAATCCTCTAGATGATGGCCATAATACTCGCACAAGAAGAGAGTCTAGACGACGAACACCATATGATATTTCAAGTGGATTAGACATACAAAATATACATCGTTTACAAGATTTAATAACCGATTTATCTAATAATAATGTTGTTATTATTAATTCATCTCCAGAATATAGAAGATATCGAACAAGAAATCCCCGTTCGGTTCATCCAATGTACTATGGATCACAAATAATAATTGAAGATGGTGATATTGAACCGATCGACTCTCGTCAAGAGCGATTTCAAATTTTATTATCGTCAATGGCTCGTTGTTGCATGTTTCTCTCTTGTGCGTGGTTTTTATCTTTACTTCTTGAGTATGATAATGTAAGCAGAAATAGTAGATATAATAATACTATCTAGTATATGTATAAATAAATAGTATTATGAAAGAAGTAGGTTTATTAGTTTTTTTAGAAACTGTAGCAGCATCTCTTCTTAAAGAGTATACACTTAACAAAACCACATGGAAGTTAGTTTTAGCAATATTAATTTATCCTCTTGTTGCATATATTTTTTCAACTATTATAGCTTCAAGAGGGTTATCAGTAGCTAATGCAATGTGGCAAATCTCAACACTTGTTATTATAACATTGTGGGGTGTTATATACTATAAAGAAAAACTGTCAAAGATGGAAATGCTTGGTCTATGCTTTGGTATAATTGGTTTGTTGTTATTTAATTGGAAGGATTTTAAGAAGTTAATGAAAATATAGTATTAAATACATATTTATAGTTAATACTATTTAAATGTCAACTACTAATCTTGAAATACATAAATCTATTCATGAAAAATTAGAATACTTTATTGAAAAGAAGAAAATACCCAATATTATCTTTCATGGCGAATCAGGATCAGGAAAACGAACAATCTTATATCAATTTGTTTCTAAAATATACGAAAATGATGTTAAAAAAATGAAAGAATTCACAATGTTTGTTGAATGTGCACATGGTAAAGGTATTAAATTTATACGAGAAGAATTAAAGTTTTTTGCAAAAACAAACATTAATTGTAAAGAAGGTGGAGTATTTAAAAGTATTGTACTTTTAAATGCAGATAAATTAACTATTGACGCTCAATCTGCTTTAAGAAGATGTATTGAGCTATTTAGCCATAATACACGTTTTTTTATTGTGGTTGAAGATAAAAATAAACTGTTAAGACCAATTTTGTCTCGTTTTTGTGATATATACATTAGAATGCCTTTAATTAGTGGGACTACGACAAATTTATATAAATATCATATTGATAATACAATAACACTCAACAAACTAGATCAGACAAGAAAAACTGCGTTAAAAAAAATATTATTTAAGACTGAAAATGAAAACAATACAAACAAAACCTTAATAAATTTAGCAGAAAAATTATATGAAAAAGGATATTCTGGAATCGATCTGACTGATTATATTATTAATCACTGGAAAAAATTAGAAAACAGTGAAAATAAATATAGAATTTTATTGTTTATTCAAAAAATAAAAAGTCAATTTAGAAATGAGAAGATATTTATGTTTTTAATATTAAATTTTATGTTTATACGTTCCGATATTGATTTAGAAAATCTATTAGTTATGTAAAATGGATGACTATGATGTAAGTAATCTTTATGAGTCAAAAAACGAGTGGGCTGCTAGACTTGTTAATATTTTGACACCTACAATTATTGAGGGATGCCGCTCCATCTATAACGAAGCTTGGAAATTATGTTTAGATAATGACGAAGAAGAAAAATACTTAATGACGTTTCAAAATTTGCTTGCACGTGTTGCAAAATGGAACAAAACAATTATTGATGAAGAAACTAAACGTATTACGACTGTTAGTAAATGTGATTATTTAGAAGACTTAATCACTTGTGTTCATATTGTCCACTTAAAAGCATTAACATCTATTCGTGTTAGCAATAAACAAAAAAAGGTTGATATTGATATTCCCAAAGTTCCTGATTTCATTCATAAGGTTTATGTAACTGTTGCGAGAAGTTTATACAAAAATATTTATCTTTTTGAAAGAGACATTGAACCCTTACAGTATCAAAAAAATATGCGTGAACTTGAAGTTATTGTTAAAGAATCAATTCTTAATACTGTGAGAGAAAGCATTCCTGTTTCGAACATTTTACGTGCTTATATTGACGAAACTACTGAAGAAGAAGAAGTTCTACAAGAAACTGTAGAAGAAATTAAACCTAGTGAAGAAGCAGAAGAAGTTAAAGATGAAGATAATGCTGTTAATGAAACAACCGACGATAAACAAGGTGATGCTCCTGTTAAGAAAGATGAATCAACAAGTGAGACACCTGTTGCTATTACGAAAACTGGCGGTGATTCAACAGAAACAGCAAATGAAAGTAGCGAAAAAGAATCACCTACTATTGTTGTTCCAACTTCAACTGAAACTTCAAGCAAGACTCTTTCTGAAACTGCAGACAAACTTGACACTGCCGTATCAAAATTGAATGATACCGCTGACACGCTTCAGTCAACTGCAGAAGCTGCTGCATTAATTCCTTCATTAAAGACAGAAACAACAGTTCCCGCGGTAGTTGAAAAAGCCCCACAAACATTAGAAGGAATGAATTCTATGAATGCTGCTCCACCAGCTCCATCAGCTCCAATTAAAAAAGTGGAAAGTGATCCCGCCACCGCAATTGCTACTACTTCATTATCTTTTGATAACACTGACAGAAAGATTGATATTAATGGAGATGAAGAACAAGTTAGCGCACCGAAGAATATTGAGCGATTAGAACAAATTAGTGATGAGAGAAATGAACAACGTAAATTAGAAGAGGAAGAAGACGATACTGATGAAGAAGATGTTATTAAAATTCATGATGCACCATTATCTTTGAATGCATTAGATATCAATGATATTTCAACAGGGATTAAAATTGCCGATGATCCTATTTTAAGTGATATTGAGGTATTATCTTAATTAGCAACATTTGCGTCAAAAAATATTTAGGATAATGAAATTCTATATTATAATGGAACTTGATTTCAAATTAGCTGGTGCAGTAGCTATTATTTATTTTTTATTTAAATTTCTTGAAATGAGACTAATCTTGAAAGAAAATAAACCAATAAAGGAGTTAGCACGAGATACTATGTTAACATTTATTAGTGCTGTTGTTGCTCAATTTATCCTTGGACAAATAGCTCCATTAACAGATAGCATGAAGGGTGGTAGCGCGGGAGCATTTACAAATGAACCTAATTTTTAAATTAAATACATTGTAAATTTTACATTGTATTTAAATTATTCAGCATAAACAGGCATTGAATCAATATCTATAATTTTTCCTTTCTTTGAAATTTTCTTTTTAGAAATTTTAAATGGACCTTCAAAGAATGGTTTTTCTAATTGATTTTGAGGAGTATGATTATGAACTTTGCGTGCAATCATCTTGTATAATTTAAAGTCTGGATATCTTTCTTCATTGTTAGACTTGTATAAAATATTTCTTCCTTTATCATCTGTGCACCATTCACTTATAAGAAATGCAATAGGATCATCAATAGGTTTCATTTTTTTGAAATCTTCTAAGTCTTCTACAAAATAATCAAACATAGAACAAGCCAATCTGCATAAATCAAAACTGTAGTTAGGTTCAACACGTGGTTTATCTGGATTGTAGTATGGTTCGCAATTATATTGCGTTGCCGCGTCGCCCTTAGGATGAAAACTATCACTGCAAAATGTTTGTCCTTTAAATTTGTAAATTGCACGACCAAAGTCAATTAGTTTAAATAATTTACCATATGTAGGGACTTTGTAATATGAATCATTATATTTATAATAAATGAACTGTTTTTCTGTTTTAACATACATAATATTGTTTGTGTGTAAATCATTATGCGTAAAATGAAAAACTTTTTGATATGTAAGAAGCATCATAATTATTTGCATAAATATTGCCTTCCATTCAAGATATTCAATTTCCTTTTCAGAGTCGTTCATTAAACTATCAAGTGTGTTATCACATTTTTCTAACGCTATCATTTGAACTGGGAAATTATGAATAATCATATTTATACAATCTGTACTTTCATCGCTATCCATGTCAGAATCTTCACCTGATTCTAATTCAGAGTCATCACTGTCATAGTCATCTTCGTGAAACTCTTCACTATCATTTTTTTCTTCTCCATCACCATGTCCTTCATCACTGTCGCTTTCACTTTCACTGTCAATATCATTGTTATCAGAATCACTATTTGATGTTTCAGATGATCTTGAAGAGCATGAATCTGATGATGAAGTAGTTATATTATTGTTTTTACTTTGTTTTTTGTTTTCAGGGCTTTTTTGTATCTTTTCTTCGCCTTCTTTCTTTTCTTCTTTCATATCTTTTATTAATTCATCTGCTGAAAAAACTTCCAATACTGAGTCCTTTTCGTGAGATTGCTCTTGATTTTCTGTTGTATCTTTAAAAACTCCATCAAAAATACTATTGTTAATTTCATGAACATCGTCTAATTTTACAGTATCATTAGTTTCACTAGTATTTTTTTCTATGTTAATTTTTTTTTTACAATTGCGCGTATCTGAAAATTGGATCTTATCAGCATCCACCTTTGAAATATGAAATAAATCATTTAATTTTTTTTCAAAATATTCAGAATCATATAACAGATCTACTTCGTCAATAATATTTATTGCAAAGTTTTCTTTAACACCTAGAAAACTACCGTAAAAATCAAGACCATGTGAATACTTATGATGGTTTAAAAGAATACTAGTTAAAAATGAAAACATTGTATCAACATAGGCTGAATTATTTACATCCTCTATTTTTTCATAACATTGTGATTGATATTTAGGTAAATTAAATAAATTACATGAATTATCAATGTGTTCATATTTACCCAATCCATATTTAATTGGATCGAGTAATGGTGAAAACTTAAAAAATACTGTTTTTTTTGTTATTTTTCCTGATTCATCTTTTAAATTACATATGTACTTATTAAAACATTCATCTTCACTATTACCGTTATCATTTTCAGTTTTACAAACCTCATGTAGAGAGAAACTGTGATTTAAAGTAATTGAATTAAAAGTTTTTTCGTTAATAGAAAAAAAACGTTTATATGTGGGTATGTAGTTTTGTGCTCCTTTTAGATTTATATTAATATCACCATTATCTAATTGTTCTAATAAAGCATCATTACCGGGTTTATTGTAATGTAGGGCAAACATAAGTTATCAACCTTTAATTGTATAAATAAAAATAAAGTAGTGTTTAAACTAATTCTTGCGTTATTTAGTATTCTTTTTTTTCTAAAATTGGTATAAATCAACAAATGACGCTTGAACTTAAAAAATTTGACATGAAAAGAATTAGATTTGATCCAAATCAAAATGCTGGTCCAGTCATTGTTTTAATTGGTCGTCGCGATACTGGAAAAAGTTTTCTTGTAAGAGATTTAATTTATTATCATCAAGATATTCCAATTGGTACTGTTATTTCAGGAACTGAAGCAGGAAATGGTTTTTATAGTGAGCATGTTCCAAAATTATTTATTCATGATGAATATAATTCTGCAATTGTCGAAAACGTTCTAAAGCGTCAAAGACAGGTTCTTAAACAAATCAAAAAGGAAAAAGAAAATGCCGGACGGTCAAACATTGACCCCCGTGCATTTGTGATTCTTGACGATTGTTTATATGATGCAGGTTGGACTAAAGATAAAATGATGCGTCTTCTTTTTATGAATGGACGCCATTGGAAGATTATGCTTATCATTACAATGCAATACCCTCTTGGTATTCCTCCTAATCTAAGAACCAATATTGATTATGTATTCATTTTAAGAGAACCTTATATTGCTAACCGTAAAAGAATATATGAAAATTATGCAGGTATGTTTCCCACTTTTGAAAGTTTCGCTCAGGTTATGGACCAGTGTACTGAAAATTATGAATGCCTTGTTGTTGATAACAATGCAAAATCTAATAAATTACAAGATCAAATTTTTTGGTATAAGGCCGAACCACACAAAAACTTTAAATTAGGATCTAAAGAATTTTGGGAGATTTCAAAAGACATTCAATCTGATGATGAAGATGAAGAATATGATCCTAACGCATCCCGCAAAAAGAGTGCTGGACCGCGTATTAATGTTAGAAAATCACGATGGTAAAAAAGATATAAGTAAAATAAAATAAAATAATTACATATATATATTTTATTTTATGACAAACAATGAATTAGTTAGTTATGAAACTATAAAAACAGGCGCAGTTGGAACTTGGTTAGGAATATTAACTCATAAATTTTTACCTTATATTATGAAAACTGGTTTAAGTGGAGTTAATTACTATGGAGAAGCACATTTAACGCGATGGAATGCATATATGCATACACTTGGTATGCCATTTACAATATATGGAATGGTACAATGGATTCCAGCATTTTTACAAGCAACACCAAGTGATGCTAAACGCATAGCCCAGTTTTTATACTTTTTATATGGCGGTCATTATCTTTTGCTTGATAAAAGAATAGCGCTACTATATTATGCTGCTTATTATCCATCACTACATTATGGAATCAAACATTATGAAACCCAGTATAGGGAAAACAAAAAGAAAATCGAAAAAGAAAAACATCAAAATAAAAGATTACATGTAAATAGTGAAAATACTATGACAATAAGCAAATATTTAAACAAAAATGAAACAAATATGATACTAGCTACAGGGCTGTGTATTTCAACTTTGGCTCTTCTATTTCAGGAGTATGCAGGTCATTATTGGGGAGGCGATATTCCGAGTCGATTTGAGGCAATTCCAAATGCAATTCTTTACGCGAAGTATTTCTCACTTCACCATATTTTTTTTTAAATATATCGTGCCCTCTAATACAAATAATAACTATTATCAATGCAAAAAATGTGTAATACATTCGCTCGAGTAAATTTTTAGTGTTATGCTTTGTTATTTTGAATAACTTTTCCAATATATATAGAGGTACTCCCCACGGTCCATACCAGTTTTTTTTGTTCCATAGATGACGTTCAATGCGAATAAAAATGCAGCCGTGGAAAAAACCATGTGCTATAAAAATTCCCAACCAACATAATGCTCCTAGTAAAAAGACATATGTGTCTTTAGATAAAATCATTAAGGTGATAAAAAAAATAAAAGAATAATGAAATAATGCAACAAATGCTCCACTATAAAGGTTATTTTTTGTAATTGGAAATAATATTTTTTCAATAAGCTCTGACAATTTTTCCGTGATACTTTTCCTGTCTTGAATTGAAAAATATATCATAATGTAAATACGTAATTATATTATGATATTTTTTAAATAATAAAAGTTAAACTTTTTCAATCTTTTCACTAACACATTTCATTGTTTTAATTAAATCTTCGTTATTTTGTGATTCAGTTCTATAATCAAAACTGCAATTATGCTCATTTGGATATCTGTGAAAGTCGCAAAAATAAAGTCCACATTTACACATAAATTTTGTTAATGGCAACTTTTTCTTACAATCCCTAAATTGACAACGTTTTGGTTGCTTGTTTACTGTCATTTGTGTATTGATATTAACAATACACAAATTTATTCACAAATATTTAGATTGGTTTATTGTAATTTATTCCTTTTTGTCAGTTGATGTATCGGTTGTTGTTTCGCTCTCTCCTTCCCCAGCACCTTGTTCACTTTCTTTCTTTTCATCTTCAGGACCAGAAGGATCGTTTCGCATTCTAATATTGTCTCCTTGAAACAATTCTTTGCGAATATCAGCGGATGAAATAATTTCGTTTTCACTTAATACACCTTCAGTAGTGTTCATGTTTTCAACACTAACAAGTGTACCGTCCTCCTTGATAGTTTGCGTAAGTTTATTGCCGCTTTCCTTGGCCATCTTAATGTTTTCAGCAATAGCCTTTTGTTTGCTTTCTTTAACACGCTTTTCAAACGTTTGTTTAGCTTTTTCTTCATTCTTTTTCTTTTCATGCATGAGTTGATTAAGTTCATCTTCCATGTACTCAACACGTCCCGTTTTGTATGCTTCAGGTTCCCAAGGCATCCACATTCCAACAGGTCCAACATAAACATCATGGTTGGGATCTACTTCACGAAGAAGACGGCAACGAAGTTCCGCTTCTTGCTGAGTCGGATAAGAACCTCTTACCTTTAATCCACGTACAGCAGTCTGGAAACTGTTTTGGATTCCAAACTCGTTTTCAAGTCTTTCTTCATGTTCATCCATAAAATTTTTGTAATCATCAACAACTGTTGTTTTACTGAGGTTTTCACGTTCGCTTTTAAGGAATTCTTGCAAATCATCAGTTAGTTTTTCATAGTTTAAATTGTATTTGTATGCAACAAAATTTAAAAATTGCGAATATTTTTCAAATGATTTAGTAAATTCAAATGATTTTAGGAATTCTTCAAAAAAGAACAAATTTTTATCCTTCAATATCGTTTCAGGAGAAATAAATGAGATACAGGCAAATTTTTGCCCCGATATTGGTTTATCTTCATCCAATACGTCAACGTATTTTTTGTTAACAGAACCATCCTCATTAGTTTTTTTTTCAAAACTTGCTTGTTTACTTTGATTATCGCTCATATTTAGAACTATACTTGTTTATTGTTATAATATTTAAGTTTTAATTTTCCATATATTTTTTTTTCTTTATTATATTTATAATATGTCAGGTTTATTACAATTAGACGGTGGCGAACTCCTCAGACGTGCCATCAAATACTTAGTTGAAGGTTTAATGGTTGCGATCGCGGCTTACGCGATCCCCAAGAAGGCTTTACAGATGGAAGAAGTCTTACTTATTGCCTTATCCGCGGCGGCGACATTTAGCATCCTCGACACCTACGTCCCGAGCATGGCGGTCTCTGCCCGCTCTGGTGCCGGCTTCGGTGTTGGTGCCAACCTTGTTGGATTCCCCCGCATGTAAATATAACTTATGATACACTATATAATTTCATTTAAAATAAGTTTTATTAATTTTAGTAAAACTTATTTTAAATAGTTGGAATGTATTGCCAATTCAGTTCTTCGCATATTTTTTGCCATATTTCATCTTGCTCAATTCGCTTTTGTCGATCTTTAAGCATTGGAAAAAATGGTAAAAATTGTCGTTGTTCTAATAGCTCACATAGTTTATAAACAGTGTAATAGTAATTTAAAAAATTTACACGATCATCTGGACAATATTTTGCATAAGGTCTTTGAATTTCCATAAATAAATTACATAACTTTTCTTCAAGTTCTGAAGACATTATAGGTGGTTTTATACCTAATTTATCTTTAATAAATGGTATGTGTTCATAATATTTATTGTATCCTAATTTTTTCAATATATCTTTTGCCTTTGAATTACTCATATCTTTTAATGTGATTCTTTCTTTTTCAATTTGTCTTTTTATATCATCAATAACTTTTTGTGGAATTTGTGTGGTTTCCTTGGCTTGAAATTGGGCCAAAATTTCACGAAAATG
>MDTA01203708.1_pt1 | contig 13411 bp, 14 predicted proteins | sample 811151 | NCBI WGS metagenome assembly MDTA01 (sample SAMN05326648, study PRJNA326480) | marine metagenome | isolation source: seawater | place: Indian Ocean: South | collected 2010 | reverse complement strand
GCTTTTGATAATGAGGAAAAATATCTTTATGTTACTGGTCATCTTGATAATCCAAGAGTCTTCAGATTTAAGCTTAAGAATTAATTTTTTGAACAATTCGGTAATAGTTCAATTGAGCAATAATCTCTTTCATAACTTTAGGAGTTTATCGAGAGTAAATAACCTTATATAACAGCCTTTAATTTACGACCCTTGTGGAGCAAAAGCACTTCAGGGACTTTTAAAAGCCGCTTCATTTGTTTTGACTGTGAGAACCTCGGATTGATCTTCATCGATTTGAATCATCCTGTTAGCAGGAATTCCTTTAAATTTTTGCTTCGAACCGTTAGGCCAAGACACCTCGAGCTCATCGATTTGTTCGTTCTCACCTATACCAAAGTGAGCAACGCGTGAGAACTGTGACGCATAACCATCTCCGGCAGAGATTACTCTTAACTGCAGGTTCTCCCCACAGCGAACTCGAATAATCGCCCCGATCCCATCCCGGTTATTTTTTCGTCCACGCAGACGGACCTGTAGCCAGTGACCTCTCGCCACCTGGTTCACATAATATTGAGCTCTAGCCTTGTAATTTGTAATAATCAGATCCACATCACCGTCCCTGTCAAAGTCCGCCTTAGCCATTCCTCGCCCGTCGCCCAGACTGTCGACACCATACGCGGTCGCCCCTTCGACAAACTTACCATTGCCTAGGTTAACCAGAAGACGATTTCGTTCGTTACCGTTGAACGACCGGTCCCCAATAAATTCATCGCTGTAAAGGAATCCTTTTGCAAAGGGCTTTTCCGATGCGACCGCACCAGAGTTGAAAGCCGCTCACAAGTCATGCGAATCTTTCCCGGTTATCCACCCGTCTGTCGCATAAATATCGAGATCACCATCGTTATCGATATCTAGGAAGCCGGAACTCCAATACCACCCGGCAGGGCGGGTCTCGGCATGTTTTGACACGTTTGTAAAGGTATGATCTTCGTTCTGCCTGAAGAGGGCATTTCCAGCCATCGCAACGTTTCCGATGTTGGTCCAATCATCTCCCATATAATTCTGCAAGTCAGTGAGAATCGGGTTGTCGTCGCCCACCTTTCCTTCCCTAATGAATTTCCAGACGACTCTCTTGGCGGTGATCGGCTGTACAAACCAACGCTGGTTTGATCTTACCGCCCCAACGTAAAGGTCGAGCCGGCCGTCATTATCATAATCGCCCCAACTCGTACTCATGCTGCCACCGATCCCAAGAGCGCCAGTCTCTTTCGCTACATCTTGAAAAGTTCCATCTCCCTGATTTTGGTAAAGGGCGTTGCGACCGAAGTCGTTGGCAACATAGACATCCTGGTCCCCATCTTCATCATAATCAGCAGCTCCGATCGCTAGCGTGAGTCCGATATCTCCCAGGCCGGTTTCCTCGGTCACATCGGTAAAGGTGTTATCCCCGTTGTTACGATAAAGAACATTTGGTTCGCCGTTCCGGGTATAAAGAAAGGAATCCGGAAAGGATGTCTCGGCGTTCACAAACCGTCCAAGATATAGATCGAGATCTCCATCAGTATCGTAATCGAAAAACGAAAGAGAGGTTACGTAGTCATGGGTTTTAATTCCTGAATTTGTGGTAATATCATCAAAGGTTCCATTTCCATTATTGAGCAGGAGATAATTAGGACCAAAAAAGGCTCCGAGAAAGAGATCCTGGTCACCATCATTATCGATGTCCGAGAAGCAAGCGACGTTGATATGCCATAAATGGGCTAGCCCTGCAGGTACTGTATAATTAACAAAGGTCCCATCTCCCTGATTTCGGTAAAGAACCGGTTGCTTGCCACTACAAAGGAAAACGTCATCATATCCATCATTATCAAAGTCGCCAGTAGCTGCACCTGCATATGCATGGCGCATCGTTTCAAAAGCAAGTTTGAACGATCCAGGCCACGATTGCTCTGGATCGAACCTTGGATCTGCCTGAAGAACAAAGTCAATTCCTCTCTCCCGAGCTTCATCGATAAAATGATTAGCAGGGCCATTCACGGTCCACCCCTTAACAAGGTCGCCTGATACAATTCTCCAACGACCGTCCTCCCCTCGCTGAAAGAGTGATTGGATCAGCCCATAATCTGTCTGAGTCGCGGTGGTGATCTCGAACCGGAAGGTTCCTAACGCCTCATTGTCAGAAATAATTTCATCGAGCAAATGCAGCTTGAAAACAACATCTAGAAGAGTAGGACGATTCTTTCTCAGCTCGACGAAAAAGTCATTCAGCTTCGGACCAGTCTCACTTGGAGTCCACCTAAACACTTCGATCTCGTGTCCTTGCTCCTGCTCTGCGAGGAGCCAACCTGCCTGTCCTCCAAGAATAAAATCATTCATCCTTCCAGCATCGTTTCTGCGAAAATCCTTCGCAAACCGCTTGAGAGAGTCGATGATCTGAGAGCCTGTCTCTTGAAAATGAGCCCCTCGTTTTTCGAGCTGCATCATGAAGGACCATAGACCTAAGGCCCCGATGGTGATGATACTCACTCCTATAGCCACAGCCAACCGGCTTCGACTAAAAAGTTTAGGGATCTCCCGAGAAGTTCCAGGGAACCAGAGCCCCAGAAGAGTCGCTAGTAAGTCAGGCAAAACAAAGACAAGGACGATTATTGTAGTAATGTTGACAAAATTCCACTGTGGAGAACTGGAGGCGAAGTAAGTAGCCGACTCATGCACTCCGGTCTGAAGGAACATTCCGGCGAAACAGGTCTCCGCGATTAGAGCTACAAGAAGGGTTCCCGAGAATCGGAGAGCTCTCTGTGAAACAGCATTGGAGGGACGTAAACCCTGTCTTAAAATGATAACCAGAAGAAAGGAAGCAAGGTCATGGGCAATTCCATACCATGGATTCCAGTGGCCAAACAGATAAATTAGAACCACTTCGGCAATGCCCCTTGCCATCATAAAGAACCAGAAGAGTCTGAATAACCTTCGAATCGGTTTATCAATCCGTTGGTCCCTCCATAGGAAGAAAGGCAGGAGAAACCAGGCCACGAGCGCGTAGGCAAGCCAAGCCATTTTAGGAAGAGATATTGCTCCTCCAACCTGTAAGCCCGCATTTTGACGGAAATAGAACCCTGTTGTAATTGCGAGAGCGACCAGAAGCAGCCCTCCTAACCAGAGACGTATCGAACGAAGTATCATAATAGTGCAGCTTCTATGTAGGGGATTCTGTCATCGATCTCAACCGGCCCATCAAAAGTGACCGAAAAGAGCCGTCCCGCAAAATGAGTTTGAGGATAGTCGCGCAAGACGGGCAAACGAGAATCCCTTTCATGAAGCCCTGCAATCATATGGGTATGAGGGCCGTCTATTGATTGATTGTAGATGGAACGGAGAAGCGCACGATAATCTTCGATCGTGTCAGTCGCGGAGAAGGCTATATAAAAGAATCGCAGGGGCTCATCTTTTGCAGGGAGTGATGGTTTCCGGAAAAGGTTAACCAAAGGCCGCAATGTCCCGACAAGCCCGGAGTAGTTTTTGACCACCGTCTGACGAAACGGTCTCTGATCCCACACAGCCATGACCCCGGCCAATTTCCCTTCCCTGAAAAGCAACCGAAAGTCGCTCACCTGGAGGTTCTGAAAACGGCCATCAATGAAATCCTTTTCGACATAGGCAGGCTGAAACTGCATCTTTGTTTCATTCAGCTTCGCTACGATTGCCGGGAGGTCTTCGCAGGTGGCAGAACGGACATCAGCGGGAATCTCTGGAAGTTTCTTCTTCAGTGAAATCATAGGAGTGACAATTCGCCCCTGGTCCGTGTATGTAGGCAAATCCGCACGATTCGCTGCTACCGTCCTGAGCGCAGGCTCATTATCCTCCACGATTACAGTGGTGTAGATCGAGGTTCGTCCATCACTGTGAAGGTTCCTTAGATAGCGATACCCTCTCGCGAGAGTCATCCCCCTCCGGAACTCAGGAAGAATTCTCAGGTCACTCAGGTAACCCCCATCGATTATCTTGCCATTGAGAAAGATAGGGCGAACCGCCCTGGTCGCAGCCCCAATAATCTTTCCTCCTGCCTTGGCGATAAAAACCTGGGTAAAGGCTCCCTGAATACGGGTTGCGGAAAAATATTCCGGTTCGCGTAGAAATGCCACGGAGATCGATCCGCCCATCGGAGTTTTATGAAGGAGTGCACGAAGTTCTCCATCATCGCTCTCCTTTGCCGGTTCAAAGCGGACGCGGCACGCCTTTGATCTAGTGTACATAACTCCCCTCTAATCTCTCAAGCCATCCAAATTCGGGCCGTAGATGTGCGGGCTTGACGTCACCAACCTTTTGACCTAAATCTTCACACCCTGCGAGATAACGCCGATCTCCCTCGTGCACACGAATTCCCCTCACTGGCCCAAGTTGACCAAGGTTCCGGCAGTAATTGTAGTGGAATGATTTACGGAGATGTTCTTCAACCTTAGCAGCAACTTCTTCAGGTTGATTTGTTTCAACAAAAAGATTATATCGTGGGGGCCTGTCCCATTGTGGGGCGAGCATAACAAAACCAGGCAGCCCCATTTTCTGGAAGATAGCTCCAACAAAAGCTTCGCTAAGCTTTTCTCCACAAAGGTCACTGACCTGGCCGTTCCGTCCCAAAAAACGTATCGCACCAGGAGCAACGACCTCAATCTGGTCATCGAGACTGTAACGAGCAAATCCACCACCAGTGGTCTGAACAACGGTATACTTCTTTCCTTCCTCAAGTTCATCCACAAGCCGGACTCTACCACCATCCTCGATGAATTCTAGGAAGTGGGAGGTGATTGCCGGGACTGGAGCACGGCTACCAGTAAGAGGAACAGAAACAACCCCTTCTGTTGCGAGTAGTCCCTTGCCCTGGATAGGAACGCCTGGAAAGAGATTCTCCAAATCGGGAAGAAAACGGGAAGCGGCACCGTCTGTCCAGCAACTGATCATAGCTAATTTCGGCCAGAGATCCAGAGGCTGTTTTCCCGCAGGAAGATGACGCATGAGTGTGGTTAGAAAGCTTGGGTTCCAGACGGAGATAACTCGCAGATCACGACATTGCAAAAGCGCCCTCATGGTGCTATTTCGACAGGCCTCCATGTCGGGCACTCTTGCAACCGAGGAAGGGACTGCCATCACCGACCTTACTACCTTCTGTGTAAGAGGGCTGAGGTATTCCATGTCTTCATCGAATCCAATCGAAAGTCCGCCCGAGGTGATCTCCCTGTCCTGTATTGCTGGGCTAATCGACCAGTATTGTCTCCCACTATAAAGTCCCTTGTAGTTTTTATAGAGGTCATACATCCAGACTCCTACCGCATTCTGGAACTCCCTTCGGAGCGACGCAGTGTACGGAATGTATTTAGCAGGCCCCGAGGAACCACTCGTTTTTTCGAGCATCAAAACAGGCTCGGAGGTCAGTACGCCTTGCTCTCCCTCAATGATCCTGTTGATCCATGGTTCAAGCTCTTCATAAGAAACTACCGGAACACGCTTCTGAAATTCTTCAACAGAAGTAATCGATGCATAGTCATACTTCTGTCCATAGTCTGACCCCGCATTCTTCCTAAGGAAGGTACCGAGAATCTCTTCCTGGGTCCGCCGCGGATTCCGACGAGCTCGTCTGAACCTCCGAGACGCGGATATGCTCGAGAGCATCCACAATACATTACCCAAGAGCGGCTTCATTACGATGCTGCCACCTCCTTCTTATTGGAGCCTTGGAAATCGAGTGACCCCAGAACATCCTTGGCGATTTGATGAGCAGTTCGCTTAGTATTTTCGATCGTGAATTCAGTAAGGCAGACCATTTCATCTCCACGAAGATAATCTTTGTTCTTCTCAACGAAGAAGCGAATGTGCGGGTTGCGTAGCTTATGTTCACTAGGAATAGCAAGATCTAGATCGAGGCATTCACGTGGTTCCTCGACCCGGACAATACCCTGCCGATATTCCTTGGGAAATTTCATCTTTCCAAGAACATCAATGATTTCCTTTTCGAAACCAGGGGTTTCGGTCGCATGGTTTGGATAAAACTTCCTGAAGAAGAGCGGCAGGAACATGTAAGTACGGAATCCGCTCACAATAAGATACCAGTAAAGCGGAATCTCTGGCTCCTCCCGTTTCAGCTCTCCCATAAAACGACACCAGGTATGAACAAGTTCCTGCTCTCCCCAGTAGTCCCGTGCGATGATAGTGCTCCCATTGAAAATCGCTCGAATGACCTTGCCGAAAATCTCCAATTCATAAAATTTCATCGTAGTAAATCCACGAATCGTCCCATCACTGTCCTTCAGTGTCAGGACCCAGTCCTTCTCCCCGAAGTCTTCATCAAACATCGCCCGGTCCACGTTCTGATAATAGCTCTCCCACAAATGGTAGAGAGTATTCCTCTCCTCTCTGGTAACCTTTGACCGGGGAAGAATCGCGCCATTGAGTTTTTTATTCATCGTCATATCCTAATCGAGAACTCCTGAGATATTTCCCCTAGTTCCGGAGAACCCTTCGCAGCATTTCGCCTCAATGCATTAATGTGGCGTCCCAGAAGATCAACCTTGGTATGAGTGAATTTTCGCCCAAATTCTTTCATTTGAGCCCCTTGAATTTCTAGGATTTCCACATCCTGCTGGATCACTTTTCTACAATACCACTTTAAAAAGGGCTTCGTAATGAGACTGGGCAAAGGAAGCTTCCATGTGATTGCGGTTGTTACATCGACAACAAACTCTTCACGTTGGGTGCATTGTGAAACGATCAGGAAATAGTGGTCGCTTCCATACTCATAATCTACCCTAGAAATAGAGGGGAGAATGAACCGATCAGTATGCTTCTGTTTTACCCCCTTAGGAAAGATCAAGCGTGGGCCGATCCCCTCCATCGGTTTTTCATCAAGAAAGGTAACAACAACTGATTCGCCGGAACGGGTCACCCGCGTCTGCACCGTATCCTGGTCTTCATTCCGGAAAAGGCCCGGATGGACAAAAACCGTATGGGGAACATCGAGGAAATTTTCGAGACACATATCTACTGGAGCATGAAACCGGGTTTGCATGAAAAAGGTGGTCCACCCCTCTTCCCCATAATGAGGGAACTTGAACGGCTCTCGAGTTGGCTCCTTTTCCCCGATCCAGACCCAGAGTTGCTCCTGCTGCTCGATAACCGCGAAAGATTTCATCGATTTCAACTCGGGGAGGCGATCTCCACTACAGAGTGATGGGATATTCTTGAGACATCCCTCTCCATCGTAGGTATACCCGTGGTAGGGACATTGGATGCAGCCATCGACCACCTTGCCGGCAGAGAGAGCCATTCCGCGGTGCGCACACCGATCTTGGAGGGCCTGGGGTTCACCATCCCTGTCTCGCCAGAGAACTAACGATTCACCTTCAACCTTCACCTTGATCGGATTCTCCTTAAGCTCGGATCCAGCGGCGGCGATATACCAGTAGCCGTTAATAATATCCATGATGAATCATTTCATTTCCGAGACCATTTGGCAAATGGCCACGAGAGCCGTGTGTTCCTTATCGATGATTGATTGATACTCCCGCCAGGTATCTCAGCATCGGAATATCTGTTTAAATCGAAATATCTTACCATAATATTGATTTGATTTATATTAAATAGGACCCGGTTCCCTTCTTACTCGGCATTAACCACTTTGAAAAATTTCCTGAGTACAACATCACTCGGAACCCAGCCTGGGGTAAAATCTATCGCATTAAGGATCTTCTTGTCGTCAGCAAGCAAAAACATCAAAGCGAGCATGGCGCGGATCCACCGATCTGGCCGACCCGAAGGCAGAAGAAACGCCAGTTGCGTGGTGGTTCCTACATTAGTTTTAGGTCGCGCTGTAAACACGGTCTGAAATAGGAAGGGTTTCGTCACTGTAAGCAGAGCAAAACTACCCCCATCCGACATAAAAGTAACCGAGAGGCCTTTTCCGCTTGAGCCTGTCAATACTCTCTTGAACCTCTGGGTAAATTGGGCCTCATATTTAAGGGTCAGGCCGTGCTCATGAGTCTGCTCACAACTCACTTCCCCCGAGATCTCCATCCGATGAACAGGACCCAGGTGGCTGACATCAAATCCATTACCGATGACCAAGTGTGGATGGGCGCGCAGTGTCTGTGACGGAGTTAGAATCACCTTCGACAATGATTCATGACCATCTGGGAGGGGGCGAAAGGTCCTGCCCAGAAAAACCCATATCAATCCCCATCTCTCTTCGGTGGGGTAACACCTGAGCCGCCGGTCAGGTGGAACCTCGCAAGTTGGGGCATCAATACAACGCCCCCCTCCATCGAAACGCCAGTGATGAAAGGCACATCGAAGACTGTTATCCACTACCTGCCCCTGAGAAAGATCGGCCCCCGTGTGGGGGCAATACGGATCCTGGGCAATGAGACAGCCATCACCATCGCGCCAGAGCACCAGTTTCTTGCTACCGACGAAGAAAGTTGACACACCACACGAGTTCACCTGCCGACTTCTTCCGAGGGCATACCAATCTCCACGGATCCTCTCTGGATTAGCAAACAAATGACTAACTCTAGATGCGTTATTCTGTCTCAAAAGTTTTTCAGGGTTGGCTTGAAGTTTACGATATCCGTCCTTGAAGTTTGTTTCAAATTGCTTCTGCCCTTTTTCATACGACCACAAGCTTAACCCTATTCCAGAGTTTTTCATACCTTTCCATTAATACTCAGTACAGGAGACGTCTTTGCATTTGATTCGTTCCCAATTAAATCATGCAGTTTCGACTTTTTGCTGTGCCTCGGCGAGCGCATACATGCTAAGAATTGGTAATACAAATGGCGTGACCAAGGAAATATTACGCTCCTCTCCAACCGTGGATGGTCTGCCAACATTAGTCGAACAGGAAGATATTCTAGAATTATCAATGATCATAACAAACACTAAAAGCTCAATAAATTCTAATCAATTACAAGATCATCGATAATTTTTTTCTAGTCATTGATTTAATTAATCAAGAACCACTGCTGACGGTCCACGGCACATGGACTATGAATATAGTTCATTAACTTGGGATAAGTTATAGCTTAGCGCACCGTGAAAGATCAATGCTTGGAAATTATCCAAATTTGTGGATTGCAGACCTAAAATGAGTAACGCGCCTGAGAGTTTACTATTACTAATTCAACGATCAAGTTTATCTATATCCTCGTTCTAGGTATCTGTCGCTATCTATAGCCTTAGTATAGAGCCAGCTTTTGTTAATGAGCTGGAAGTTAATCCTAGATGGATCATAACCTCTAAATATTGTTCGAGAGGGTTTTTGATATTATGTAGTGAAAATGCCTTTTTTAGCCCTAGTATCCAGAATGATGATCGTATCATGTGTAAGGTCGGAAAATCAGATCCATATAATAATTTATTTTTTAATCGATCATCGTTGAGTATCGCTTTCAGGTAAATCATCCGAGTTGGAATGATGAATGCCGCTGTGTCTCCGTAGAAGTTCTCGTATTCAAGAGCCATTCTTTTCCATTTTTTGAAGTAATTCGTCTCATGTAAATACATCTTTGTTGAGCAATGAGCGGCGATGACGGTAACACCCATCTCCAGAGCCGTCTTCAATAGGGCAGGATCATTCAATTTATTGCTAAATGCGCCGAGGATATGTTCATTACCTGTATGGCAAAGTAATGGTATTTTATAATGTGCTAGGGCTTCGTAAAAATCATAGCATAATTTGCTAGATGGGTTAATATTTTGAGCTGATGGCAGCCATTTAATTAGGCAGACTTTATCTTTTTCAGCCTGTTCTAGCTCTTTTAATGCATCTTTTCTGTAGGGGTGGATGCTCCCGCCGAATAATAGTCGATTGGAAGATTTTGCAATTGAAGATACAAACTTGTTGGAAACTATTAATTGGCTACGATCCATATCAATGTCACCATTTTCTTTGTAAGCAGCATCAATAGCAAGCAGTGTAAACCGATCTATTTTGCATCCAGAAATCAATGATTTAATATTGTCTGAAATTTGTTTTTCCAGATCTCTAATATCATCAATTTTTTTCTCTGTAATGCCGAATTGTTTGATGAAATGCTTAATAAGAAATCGATTTAACATCATAGGTTTTACATAGTTTCCCCATTCAGTGTAATTATTGCCTGCGACGTGTACGTGTATGTCATAGGTCAGTTTCGGTTCTTTTTGCATATTTTAGTCACTATAGGGGTATAGCTTTCTACTTTGGGTTATCATGATTTGACGCGCTTGCTGTCTTTCCAAATAGAGTTGGGAGGCGAAATCGTGAATGCCCGTGTTGCGGATCCTTTTAGTATTCTGGTTCCGGCAGTTAGAACTGAATATCCCCCTATAACCGAATTGTCTTCAATCGTGATCGTATCAAGGTGTAACATGAGGTTTCCAGAGTCATCCTTTATTATAACATGGGGATTTAGCCTTGTTCCCGCCCCAAGAATTACACTATTGCCGATGTTTAAAAAACCTCTGTCTAATATTCGTGTACCTGGTGCCCAGTATGTAAGGCTGCCAATTTGAGACCCCCATAGCCGGAGCCAAAGGGAGTATAGTCCTGGTATCATTCTGATGCACTCTTCTAGGAAGCTAAGGCGCGAAAAAAGAGTTTGTTGGCATAAAAGAAACCACCAAATTAGATAGTCGTTTGAACCGATAATAATGGTCTTGTTTTTGATGTTTGATAGGCGAAGGACTAAAAGTGAGGTCAGTGGGGGGATTAGCAGTAGAAGTGTTGTAGCTAAGGTTAGCTTAATGATAGGTGTCTGTGGGAGTAGATAGATGAAAGCGATAAATGACACAACTTGAAGTGCTGGAATCATATTAAACAGCAGCATCGCTACCTTTCTCAGGGGCGATAGTGCTTTTGGAAAGCTGAATGACTCAACCTTGTCGATGCTGTTATCTAATAATTTTTCCTGCGCATTCATTTTTGACTCTAGTCTTTGTCTTGGGGGGACTGAATGGGGAGTGCCTTATCCACCTCTAGCTGTATTTGATGTTTGGTAGATCATAGTAGTATTGCACAATATTGCTAAACTCGTCATGTGACTTCATGCAGTTTAGCGACATTGAAATGACCTCCTTGCTGTAAAGCGAGGATACGTATGCCTTGTTTTGATTGAAATTGTAGTATTCTTTTTTAATAGCTGCCCTTGAACTCTGACGTTCAGGAAACTCTGTTAACCAATGATCAATTACAGTCATGCCCGAACGCTTGGGCGCAGTAAAAAATTCTTTGAGTACCCATTGAAAAAGGAACGCATTTACTTTGCGTGCTAGTTTGCTCTTCCGGCTCCATACAGCATTGGTAATGATAGATCCATGATCGCAATGGCTACCTTCATCTTCAAGGTGCTTGAGGTGTATTTTGCAGAATTTAGGCTCCAGCTTGTCTTTGTCTCTTGCAAAACATTTTCCGTAATAAACTGCTTTCTCTTCCTGAACAAGAATGAGCCACAGTATAAGTGGAAATCTGATGGGGTTATTACCAAAGTGCTTCCATATTGATACGATGATTGGGGGCGGCTTGATGAAGAAGAAGTCGTTATCTTTATAAAGCTCAGGTTCGCAGGCTTTGTTTAAATGCTTAAATAGTTTATAGTGACTCGCCTCATCCTTAGCCAGTTCGTCGAGTCCAGCTTTGTGTTCGTGGTATTGAGGGTGTTTTAATAGCGCCGATGCAATGCGTTGCGGCAGTATTCCCTCGAAGAACATGAATTGTTCGTTGAAGTATAGGCCCTGTAGTTGATTGTACCGAATCTTCTCCCACTCACTAAGCTCCTTGTAGATCGAGGTGAAAAATAGAGGGGTGAGCGATTCGGGTAGGAATGGCTTGGATAAATCTATTCTGGTGGATAGTCCCATTTATACTCGTTTCTTCCCTCTTCTGCCAAGAAAGAATCCGATGACCAGTCCAACGATGCCCGTCCCGACTGCGAGTTTCGTAGTGTATCCGGCTAGTTTTTTTACGACTGGATTATCATAGAAGTTGATGCCGACATGAGCTGCGGCAATCTTCCACTGTCCATCTTCCTTGACTACTAGTGCGGTCCATGAGTTTTTGACTGGTATGCTTGTTCCGTTTGCAAGTGTGTATGTATCTTCTCCTGTTCCGTAAACATAGCCCGACTTTTCATCAATAAACCTTGTTAGGATAGATGCTTCTGCGGTTGTTTTAATATCTTTGAGTGGCGCGCCTTCGTCAATGAGTAGGCTATTATAGTGGGCGATTATTTCGTCCTTGCCCGTGACTGTTGTTTGATCTGATCCAGTGAAGGCAAAATCCTCTGTAAACAAGGATGCCAGTTTATCTATGTCTTGTGCATTAATGGCCGCTAATGCTTCAGTTTTTAAAGATCTGAGCGCTTCGTGGTCTTGTTCTCTGTCGCCGCTCTTCTCTTGTGCAGTGCTTAAGAGTGGAATTATGCTAAGAGTTAATAGTAATAGGATTGTTTTCATGTGATCTGCTTATATTTTCAAGTGTTGATAATTTTTAGGTAAACATTTTATATAGCCCATATATTGGTTAATTACGGGATTTTCGGCCTAGCGCGGCATCTTGAACTTCAGATTGTTTATAATGATATTAGTCGAACAGGAAGAAATTCACACTAGGTAAGATTAGAAGTATTAATGTTCATTGCAAATACTAAGACCTCAATAATTTCAATCAATTACAAGATCATCGATAATTTTTGTGATGATATTGATTTAATTGATCTCCGAACAATTGATCACTAACCACCTCTAACGGTCCACGGCACATAGACAATAGCATGTTTGAAAACGGAATAGAAAGTTTTGTTATTTTTTCTCCCTCCTGACTTGCCACTAAAGTTACAACTGATACTCAGTATTTCTCAATAACACAGACGACTTAAGCCCTTGAAAATACTGCAATTATTTCTTTTATGACCCATAATCCCCGTAAAAGTGGTACACTCTAATATTACAATGTTAACTGATTCATTTAAGTTTATTCACCTCCATTTTCCTCCAACTGACAATATAAAGGACAACAAGACATGTGTCTTTTGAGCCTCCTTCACCTTAAGGTTGGATACGACTATCAGCCAATGAATCAATTATTTTTTGGGCGACATCCAAATTTTGTGATCTTGTTTTACCCATAATAATAAACAGGTCAACTATGGACCATATTATTAAACCTCCTAAGGTAATTAACTTTATGATGCCAAGAATGATGTCGCCTAAGTAAAATCTGTCGACACCAAAAAAACCGAATGTCAGGCTAATGACTAATGCAATGATGGGGTCTTTTTTAGAGTTGCCGTATTGAGTGTTGAATTGTGATGTTTCTTCTGGACTAAGTGGTTCTATGAGTTCAGCAAGTTTTGTCTGGTATTGGAATTCATTCATCGGTCTGTTTCCATTTTTACAAGTTCAGATT
>MDTA01150350.1_pt1 | contig 13413 bp, 12 predicted proteins | sample 811151 | NCBI WGS metagenome assembly MDTA01 (sample SAMN05326648, study PRJNA326480) | marine metagenome | isolation source: seawater | place: Indian Ocean: South | collected 2010 | reverse complement strand
TCTCCGAAGAGACGGGTTATGGAAGGGCAGGAAGCCCTGCCGAGCCAGAGTGTAAAGCAACATTGCGCAACGTGTAGGCACATTCATGAAGCTGACATGAAGAACCGTTGAGCTGGTGGTTCGGCGCTCCAGCAGAGGTGCTTGTTAGCGTCCGATCCATGCAGGGAATCACTCAACAGCCAGCGTTATCAGCTCTGAATGATCCGTCAGACGAACGGGTGCTTCTTGTTCGCCTGCCTTGCAACCCCATCTTTCCGATCGGCCCGATCTATTTGGCTGATCATCTGCACAAGTGTTTTCCCGGCATGCCGCAGCGCATCCTGGATCTCGCGGCGTTGCCGGTGCTGGATGTGCACCGCGTGCTGCGCATCACCATCGATCAGTTCCGTCCCACGCTTCTGATCTTCTCCTGGCGAGACATCCAGATTTATGCACCGGTGGATGGGCGTGGTGGTAATCCGCTGCAGAATTCTTTTGAAGTGTTCTATGCACGCAATCCGCTGAAACGGATGCATGGGGCCCTCGGTGGTTTGCGGCTGATGACCAGCCACTACGGAGAGTTATTCCGCAATCAAGCGCTGGTGCGCCAGGGAGTGAAACGAGCGCGTCGCCACCAACCCAAAGCTCGCGCTGTGCTCGGTGGTGGTGCCGTCAGTGTGTTCTATGAGCAGCTGGGGCGTTCACTGCCGAAGGGAACCATCGTCTCCATCGGAGAGGGAGAGCCTTTGCTCGAAAAGCTGATCCGCGGTCAGTCACTTCAAGCCGAGCGCTGTTTTGTTGTTGGAGAAGCCATCCGACCAGGGTTGATTCATGAGCAGCCGGAAAGTCGTCCCAAGACAGCCTGCGATTACGACTACATCGCTTCAATTTGGCCCCAGCTCGACTGGTACCTCGAAGGTGGTGATTTCTACGTTGGCGTGCAGACCAAGCGCGGTTGTCCCCACAACTGCTGCTACTGCGTCTACACCGTGGTTGAGGGCAAGCAGGTGCGCCTTAACCCCGTGCGGGAAGTGGTGAAGGAGATGCGACAGCTCTACGACCGCGGTGTGCGCGGGTTCTGGTTCACCGATGCGCAGTTCATCCCCGCTCGGCGTTACATCGAAGACGCCAAGGAGCTTCTTCGTGCCATCAAAGCTGAGGGGCTGACCGGCATCCGTTGGGCGGCCTACATCCGTGCCGACAATCTTGATCCTGAGTTGGCTCAGCTGATGGTCGAGACCGGCATGAGCTACTTCGAAATTGGTATCACCTCGGGTTCGCAGGAGCTCGTCCGCAAAATGCGCATGGGATACAACCTGCGCACAGTGCTCGAGAGCTGCCAGATGCTTGCGGAGGCCGGATTCCGTGACCACGTCTCGGTCAACTACTCGTTCAACGTCATTGATGAGCGCCCAGACACGATCCGTCAGACGATCGCTTACCACCGAGAACTGGAACGCATCTTCGGCGCCGAGCAGGTGGAGCCGGCCATCTTTTTTATCGGCTTACAGCCCCACACACACCTGGAGCAATACGGATTTGACCAAGGGCTGATTAAGCCGGGCTACAACCCGATGAGCATGATGCCCTGGACGGCACGCAAGCTGCTCTGGAATCCTGAGCCGATGGGGAGCACCTTCGGCCAGGTTTGTCTTGAGGCCTTTGATCGCAACTCCTCCGACTTCGGGCGCACGGTCATGGATCTACTTGAACGTGATTACGGCGAAGCCCCACTGAACGAAGCACTGCGTGCCTCACTTCATGGTCGCGCTGCCCTGGCTAAAGCCGTCAGTTGACGCTGAAGCAGCAGGCTGAGGGCCGCGATGCCGATAAGTCCACCCAGGGGGTTTGCATGAGGTCCCCCCGGACCAATGAGCCACTCCGGTGCACTGGGCGAGATCTGCAGCAGTCCGGCCCTCAGGGCGAACCAGCCGCCAACCAGGCCACCGTGAAGTCCAACGCATCCCCATAAGGACCCTCCATCCAGTCGGCGTTGCACGGCAAGCACCAGCCCAAGCATCATCAGACCTGTCAGCAACCCGATCATCGGCAGGACTCCTTGATCGAAGCGGGTGTGCGCCAAGCTGAAAATGACCGCCTGAGCGATCACCGCGAGACGGCTGCCGGCGAGCTCATGCAACTCTCCCCAGAGCCAGCCGCGGAAGAGCAGCTCTTCCGCCAGGCCCACGCCGAAGCAGAGCAAAATCGCATTGAGGACGTCTCCGCTGGTGAGCTCTCCCAGCCATCGTCCCCATGACCCAAAGATGAGTGGGAAGCAGATCAGCGCCAACAGACCTACGGAGCGCAGCAATCCGTAGCCCAGGCAAACAACGCCAGCGGGCTCTCCCCTGCGACTGCGCAGCCCCAGTGTCAACCAGGGGTGGCGACTGTTCCAGCGCTGCCGCACCCAGCTTGGCAGCAAAAGAATGAATAGCAGCAGGCTCCCGATCGTGCCGATCAACGACAGCCGTGCCGCCGAGGCCTCGGGCAGCACTTGGGCCAGCGGTTGCGCCAGGAGCCACCCCAGCCCGTAGAGCACCGGAATCAGCAACAGGGTTGTGATCCAGCGCGGATGTGCCTGGAGCAGACGTCTCCAGGTCTTCACGATGACGTGAACGATCAGTTTTCCGGCTCGATACTGCTAGTGAGGCCCTTGCCCTTCAGCGTTTCGCAGTAGAACTCGGCTGGCTCAAGGTCGCAGACGATGACGAGCCCGACCCCCGTGTTGTGAGCTTCGAGCATCACTGCCATGCAGTCCTGTTCACTCAACTGCGGGACCACCTGACGCAGGGTGGCGACCACGTACTCCATGGAGTTCACGGGGTCGTTGTGAAGCAGCACCTTGTAGCGGGGTGAGCGCTTGCGCACCCGCTCCGTTTCTTTATCTAGAACCGCAGCACCACCGGGTTTTGAGCTGGGAGACTCCACTGCCATCGCCATGGTTTTCAGCTGATTGAAATGTAAAGCGACCGAGGTCAAGGTGGGATCAGAGGGCCTTGATCCGAGCCATCGCCATGTCGACATTTTCGCGACTGTTGAATGCCGACAGTCGGAAGTACCCCTCTCCGGCTGCACCGAAACCACTTCCTGGCGTGCCCACAACATTCGCCTGATTGAGCAGGTGGTCGAAGAATCCCCAGGAATCCATGCCGTTGGGGGTTTTGATCCAGACATAGGGAGCATGCTCACCGCCATAGGTGGTGAGACCCGCGGCATTGAGTTCACGGCGAATGATCGCGGCGTTCTCCATGTAGAAGCCCACCAGGGCCCTCACCTCCTGTTGTCCCGCTTCGGAATACACCGCTTCAGCACCGCGCTGAATGATGTAGCTGACGCCATTAAATTTGGTGCTCTGGCGGCGATTCCAGAGTCCCCAGAGTTCCACGGATTCGCCGTTGGCGGCCTTGCCTTTCAACCCTTTGGGCACCACCGTGAAGGCGCAACGGGTGCCTGTGAAACCTGCGTTTTTGGAGAACGAGCGGAATTCAATAGCGCACTCCCGCGCTCCTTCGATTTCAAAGATCGAACGGGGCAGGCTCGGATCCTGAATGAAAGCTTCATAAGCAGCATCAAAAAGGATCAGAGCACCGTTGCTGCGCGCGTAATCCACCCAGGCCTTGAGCTGCTCCCGTGTGGCCACTGCACCGGTGGGGTTGTTAGGGAAGCAGAGATAGATCAGATCGACCGGCTCATTGGGGATCTGAGCAGCGAAGCCATTGTCAGCGCTGATCGGTAGATAGCTCAGGCCCGCATAGCGCCCCTCATCGCCGGCATCACCAGTGCGTCCGGCCATCACATTGCTATCGACATACACGGGATAAACAGGGTCGGTCACCGCGATGCGATTGCCTTTGCCGAGAATGTCGAGGATGTTGCTGCTATCGCACTTGGAGCCATCAGAGACAAAGATCTCCTCAGCGCTGATCTCGCAGCCTCGGGCTTGAAAGTCGTGCTTGGCGATCGCATCGCGCAGCCAGCCGTATCCCTGCTCAGGGCCGTAGCCGTGGAAGCCCTCCGCAGTCCCCATTTCATCAATGGCCGCTTTCATGGCCTCTCGGCATGCCAGCGGCAGCGGCTCGGTTACATCACCAATACCGAGGCGAATCAGAGCCGCGTCGGGATTGGCAGTGCTGAAGGCTTTCACTCGACGGCCGATCTCGGGGAATAGATATCCCGCCTTGAGTTTGAGGTAGTTGCCGTTGACCTGAACCACGGAAAAGCCGCTGTGTTGCGGGCATCCTCCTACATACGATGCAGTGAGCCGGGTCGGCACAACGTGACCGTCGCTCTGAACCCATCCATCGCACCGGTCGCGTTCGACGCCCTTGTGGATGCCGGCATCAACCGGCCAGCCCGCTACATGGGCCATGAACTCGGTGTGGAGCCCCGTGACTGGCAAGGAGCACGCGTGCGCTGGGCGCTCACCTACCCCGAGATCTACGAGGTGGGCTCCAGCAACCTCGGGCACATCATTCTCTATTCGATCCTCAATGCCCTTCCCGGCCAAGTGTGTGATCGGGCCTATCTCCCTGCCGCCGATCTGGCTCAACGTTTGAAGGAGCGTGATCAAGCACTCTTCGGTGTGGAAAGCCGTTGGCCGTTGAATGCCTTCGACATCCTGGGCTTCAGCCTCAGTTATGAGCTGGGTGCCACCAACATCCTGCAGATGCTGGATCTCTGCAGGGTGCCGATTCGTGCCGCGGATCGCGGTGATCGACCTTTGGGTGACCCTGACGCTCCGCCGCTGATCTTCGCTGGGGGCCCCACGGCCACCAGCAATCCGGAGCCCTATGCCGCGTTCTTCGATTTCATCGTGCTTGGTGACGGTGAAGAACTGCTGCCTGAGATTGGGCTTGTGCTGGCGGAGGGGAAAGAGGCGGGGCTGAGTCGCTCGGACTTGTTGCGCGACCTTGCTTTGGTGCCAGGGGTCTATGTGCCCTCGCTCTATGCCCCCGGGGCGGACGGGGTCACCATCGAACCCTTGGAACCAGGCCTTCCTCCGAGGGTGTTGCGGCGGGTGGCAACGCCGATGCCCCATTACGCCATGGGTCTTGTGCCTCATGTGGAGACGGTGCATGACCGGCTCACCGTGGAGATCCGTCGCGGCTGCACCCGTGGCTGCCGGTTCTGTCAGCCAGGAATGCTGACCCGCCCTGCCCGCGATGTGGAGCCGGAGGCGGTGATCGAGGCCGTGGAGACCGGTATGAGCAAAACCGGCTACAGCGATTTCTCGCTGCTGTCGCTCAGCTGCAGTGATTACCTGGCCCTGCCTGCCGTTGGTGTTGAGCTCCGCAACAGACTTGCGGGCCGCAATGTCACCCTGCAGCTGCCCAGCCAACGGGTGGATCGCTTTGATCAAGACATTGCCCATATTCTTGGTGGCGCGCGTCAGGCAGGGCTGACCTTTGCGCCCGAAGCAGGCACGCAACGCCTCCGCGACATCGTCAACAAGGGCCTCACCGATGACGACCTGTTGCAGGGGATCCGAACGGCGATGCAGAACGGATATCGCAAGGTCAAGCTCTATTTCATGATCGGCCTTCCCGGGGAAACGGATGCCGATGTGCTGGGTATTGCAGAGACCTGCCGGATGCTGCAAGAGCGGTGCAGGGATCTGGGGCGCCTGAGCCTCAACATCACCATCAGCAACTTCACACCAAAGCCGCATACGCCATTTCAGTGGCACAGCGTGTCGACGGCGGAATTCATCCGGCGCCAGCAGTTGCTCAGGGACGCCGGACGGCGATTGCGGGGTGTGCGCTTCAACTTCACCGATGTCCGTCTCTCGGCCATGGAGGATTTCATCGGGCGCGGTGACCGACGTCTGGCGCCCGTGATCGAGGCCGCCTGGCGCGCAGGTGCCGGAATGGACGCCTGGTTCGAGGCGCTCGATCGCACCTATGAAGCTTGGACAGGTGCCATCGCAGCGGCCGGTTTGGACGGGCGTTATCGCCAGATGGAGCTGGGTGGCTGGGCTGCTGTTGCTGCTCTGGAACGAGAGGATCTCAAAGGATTCTGTGCTCAGCCTCTGCCCTGGGATCACATCGACAGCGGCATCGACAAGGCCTGGCTGGCGGAGGATCTTCAGCAGGCTCTAGCGGCCACTGTGGTGCCTGACTGCTCCTTCGAGGGATGCAGCAGTTGTGGGGTTTGTGGGTCTGATCTGGGGCACAACGTGGTGGTGCCTCCACCTCCGGTGCCCGGTGCTGTTGCCCAGCAAGCTCCTCCGAGTGAACGGGTCTGCCGTCTACGTTTTCGCTTCAGCAAAACTGGGGCCATGGCCCTGCTGAGTCACCTCGATCTGGTGCGATTGCTGGAACGCGCCCTGCGTCGCAGTGAATTACCGGTGAGCTTCACCGGTGGCTTCCACCCCTTGCCCCGCCTGCAGTTGGCTCTGGCTTTGCCTTTGGGTGTTGAGGCGGAAGGGGAATGGATGGACCTTGAGTTCCTCGAGCCCATGCCTCCCGCCGAGGTGATGGAACGTTGGCAAAAGGCACTGCCGCCAGGACTGCGCCTGCTGGAGGTTCAGGAGGTGCCGGTGTCGTCGCCCAAGCTCTCGCAGCAGCTCCAGGCCAGTCGGTGGCGCTTTGTGCTCAGCGGTACTCTCAATGCGCCGTCGGATTGGAGTTCTCTCTGGCAGCAGGCCATCCGTGATCTGCTCGATCTGCGGGAGCTGATCTGGGAGGACACCGATAAGAAAGGACGACCGCGTCGCCGCGACATGCGGGGGCTGCTCCAGAGCCTCAGCCTCGTGGAACTGATCGCTGACAACCCTGCTGCTGAGCCATGCGCTGCCGAGCTCGAGTTGATCGCTGCCATTGATTCTCAGGGCCGCAGTCTCAAACCAGCGCAGCTGCAAAGCTGGTTGGCTTGCCAGCTGGGTTTTGAGTTGTCACTGTCGCGCGTGCGACGGATGGAGCTCACCCTGCTGCAATGTTAAATTCGGGTCAGGACTTCAATCCAGAGGCTTGAGCCATGGATGCGTCCCGGTCTTCTTGTCCCATTCATTGTTTGGAACGAGAGGTCTGAGCCTTCGTTCCAGCCGGCGTCACAGCGCTGAAGCGGATCGACCATAGGAGTGTTTCACTCCGTGCCATTGCGACCTGCGGGTCCTTTCCAGAAGCAATTTCAATTTCCTCCGTTTAACGGCCCAGTTGGTCCGTTTAACGGCATTTGTCCTGACGGGCTGCGTCAGTTCCTGTTTATGCCCCAACAAATCGTCATCGCCGAGCAGCTGCGCATCGCGGCAGTTCTGTCTGATGACCGCGTTGATGAACTGATCGTGGCGCAGGGCCGCTATCAAATCGGCGATGTGTATCTCGGCACAGTGGAGAACGTTCTGCCGGGCATCGACGCCGCTTTCGTGAACATCGGCGAGAGTGAAAAGAACGGTTTTATTCACGTCACGGATCTCGGTCCGCTGCGTCTCAGGAAAGGGGCGGCAGGAATTACAGAACTGCTGGAGCCTCGCCAGAAGGTGCTGGTTCAGGTGATGAAGGAGCCCACCGGCACCAAGGGCCCCCGTCTGACCGGCAATCTTGCTCTGCCGGGGCGTTACCTCGTGCTGCAACCAAGCGGACAGGGCGTGAACATCTCCCGTCGGATTGGTGCTGAGGGGGAGCGCAACCGTTTGCGTGCCCTCGGTGTTCTGATCAAGCCACCGGGCGCAGGCCTCCTGATTCGCACCGAAGCTGAGGGAATCAGCGAAGATCTGCTGATCGACGACCTGGAGTCACTGCTTCGTCAGTGGGAAGCCATCCAGAAAGCAGCGGAAACGGCATCCCCCCCTGTTCTGCTCAATCGAGATGAGGACTTCATTCACCGCATCCTTCGGGACCACATTGGTCCTGATCTGGTGCGTGTGGTGGTCGATGAAGCGGATGCCGTTGAGCGGGTGACCAGCTTCCTCGGTCAGGAAGGTGCCAACGTGTTGGTGGAAGCGCACAGCGAATCCGATGAGCTGCTGGAGCACTTCAAGGTGAACGCCGCGATCCGTGATGCGCTCAAGCCGCGGGTTGATCTCCCTTCAGGCGGCTACGTGATCATCGAGCCCACCGAGGCGCTCACGGTGATCGATGTCAATTCGGGATCGTTCACCCGGTCCGCGAATGCGCGTGAGACGGTTCTTTGGACCAACTGTGAGGCGGCTGCTGAGATCGGCCGGCAGCTGAAGCTCCGCAATATCGGTGGGGTGATCATCGTCGACTTCATCGATATGGATTCCCGCCGGGATCAGCTCCAGCTTTTGGAGCATTTCACGACCGCGATCCGTGATGATTCCGCGCGCCCTCAAATTGCGCAGCTCACGGAGCTGGGGCTTGTGGAGCTGACACGCAAGCGCCAGGGGCAGAACATTTATGAGCTGTTTGGGCGCGCGTGCCCGAGCTGCGGCGGACTGGGCCACGTGGCGGTGCTGCCCGGTAAAGATCTCTTGCAGCCTCTGGCGACCGCGACCGGCTTGGTGCGGTCGGCAGCCTCTGCACGAGCGGAGGTCTCTGCTCCATCCGAGACCGGTGGAGGGCGCCGTCGTCGCGGTGGCCGTGGTCGTGTAGGAGCTGCGTCTGAAGCAGTGAGTCCAGCGGAAGTACCCCTGGACGCTCAGGTTGCTGGCGAATCAAGCACGGAGGCGACGGAACCCGCAGCTGCCACCCGTCGCCAGGATCCAGAACTGGTGGCCGTTCCGATGGATGACGATCAGGAAAAGGTGTACGGCTGGCTCGGCCTGAATCCTGTGTTGCTTCTGGATCCCCCGCCAGAGAACGACAACTTGATGGTTCGCGTTGTGCGACCTGGGGAGGATGCCGACACTGTGCTCGAAGATGCGCGTCAGCAACTGGCCGCAGGTTCTGGGCGTCGCCGGCGTCGCGGCAATCGTGGTGGTCGAGGCAGCGCGCGCACTGCTTCTGCATCCCCCACGTCAGCACCTGAACCCATCGCTGCGCGCGCGGACGAGAAGCCGTTGTTGGTGGAGATCACACCCCTGGAAGTGGCCCCCCTGATCGAGCTGCCACCAGAACCCACTCCGGCGGCTGTTGCGGCCCAGGAACCTGTCGCCGTGGCTGTTGCAGAGCCCGAGATGCCTCCAGCTGAAGCGCGTCCTGGTCGCCGCCGGCGTCGCTCTTCGGCCGTCATGGAGTGATCGTTGGTGTTGATGAGGTTGGTCGTGGCTGTTGGTTCGGTCCCGTCTTTGCTGGTGCGGTGTGCCTCACCCCTAAAGCCGCCGAAGCGCTTTCTGATCTTGGACTGACCGACAGCAAAGCGCTGTCTCCGAAACGACGTGCGGCACTGGTTCCGGAAATTCAAGCCCGGGCCATGGTTTGGGCCCTTGGTCAAGCATCAGCGCGCGAAGTGGATGCCCGTGGCATTCGTGTCGCGACGGAGCTGGCGATGTTGCGGGCCCTCCAACGCCTTCCGAAAGCGCCGGATCTGGTGCTCGTCGATGGTGTTCTCCCCCTGCGCCTCTGGCCCGGTGCACAGCGCACCATTATCCGAGGAGACAGCAAAGAAGCCTCAATCGCTGCAGCCAGTGTGCTGGCCAAAGAAGCGCGCGATTCCCTGATCCGCCGCATGGCGCTGCGTTTTCCCGGGTATGGGTTGGAGCGTCATGCTGGTTATGGCACAGCTCGCCATCGGGCGGCGCTGCTCGAGGCAGGGCCGACACCGATGCATCGCCAAAGCTTTCTCAGCAAAGTCTTGCCGGCTTCATGACCGGGCCTCATTGAGGCCCGCCTCTTGATGCGGAGATTGGGCACACCAATCTTGAAAATCTCTGACCAGTTGCCGGCCCACCCGGCCCTTGATCGTTACCAGGATGCCGTTGAGAATCGACTCACCGGTGCTCTCCAAAACACGTTTTGGAATCAGTTTCAGCAGCGGTGGCTGGCTCACGGTGACGCCCAGTCGGGCTTCACCCTGCAACCCCTGATCGCTGACTTCCAGCACGGCTTCCAGGCTCAGCTGAAAATCGTCCACCAGACCCAACCCCTGCAATGTGGCGTCTAACGCCTGAATGGAAATCGATCCGTCTCCGCACTCAGTTTTCAGGGAGACCACGGGCGCGACCTGAAGTTGAAACACCTGCAGGGTCGTCACCGTGTAGCGATACCGCGAGGGGCCGGTTGCTTCCAGTTGCTGGGGATCCAGCAAGGCCTTGATCACGCGGTCCTCTTCCTGCAGGTAGCGGCGCAGGCGGTCCGTCTGATTCGCAACCGGCAGATCGAGATGCTGTCTGGCGCGGAAGGCCAGGCTCATGCCCCTTGTGCTGACACGGCATGATCCTATCGATGCGAGTGCAGGGATCCATGCCGATGCGGGTGGCGTTTCTAGGGCCGAAGGGCACCTATGGCGAGCGGGCTGCCAAAGCAATGCTGCAGTTGGAGCAGCTCGGCGATGCTGATCTTGTGGCTTGCACCGGATTGCGGGCGGTGGTGGAGCACGTGGCAGATGGCCGCTGCGAGGCCGCCGTCGTGCCTGTTGAGAACTCGGTCGAGGGAGGGGTTACTGCCAGCTTGGATGCGCTCTGGACCCATCGTGAGCTCTGCATCCGCCGCGCTCTGGTGTTGCCCATTCGTCATGCGCTGCTGAGCAGTGGCACTCTGGAGGGCATTAGCGAAGTGCTGTCGCACCCACAGGCTCTGGCGCAATGCAGCGGTTGGCTGGCCACGCATCTGCCACAGGCGCTGCAGTTGCCCACCACTTCGACAGCCGAAGCCGCCCGGATGGTGAAGGGCAGTCGCTTCAGAGCGGCGATTGCGGATCGAGCGGTGGGCGAGCATCAGGAGCTCGATCAACTCGCCTTCCCTATCAATGATGTGGCAGGCAATTGCACACGGTTTTTGCTCCTCTTCCGAGGAGAGCCACTACGGGAGGGACAAGTCGCAAGTTTGGCGTTCTCGCTGCATCGGAATGCGCCTGGTGCTCTCATTGAGGCACTCCAGGCCATCGCGGGTTTAGGGCTCAATATGAGCCGGATCGAGTCACGTCCCTCGAAGCGTGAACTTGGTGAGTATGTATTTTTCGTTGATGTGGAACTTCCAGCCGAGAACTCTGCAGCAGCGCTGACCCAACTGGCGAGCCGCCTTGAACCGCTCTGCGAGCACCTGGCGGATTTTGGTGCCTACCCCAGCTCTGAGCTCAGTTGATCAGGATTGAGGCGGAACACCCCGAACTGCATCATCCCCCGCGCAAAGGCCCAGCGCATCAGCATCAGGGTCGGTGTTTCCCGCAATCCCTGCAGCACGGCGGGTGGTCCGAGTCTGAGCACGGCCGCCGGTCGGCGAAAACCTTCAAGGATGGAATCATTCCAGGATGGCAGCGTGGATTCCGTCCAGTCGCTGGTGTCGATCAGGCCGCGACGTTGATCACTGCATTCCAGGTTGTGCTGAAACCCAGGGATGCTGGCAAATTCCGGATGAGCCCATTGGGTCAGCAACTGATGCATCACCCAGCGTTCCCGTGAATCAAGGGCACCGTCGCGGGGGTCGCGGCGGTTCCAGTCGGCGACGGCCAATGCCCCTCCGGGCTTGAGCACTCGGAGCAACTCATCGGCGAAGCGTTGTTTGTCAGGCATGTGAGGACCTGCTTCAACACTCCAAACGCCATCGAATTCGCCATCGGCGAGGTTCAGATCCAGGGCATCCATCACGGCGAAGCGGCAGGACAGCCCCTCCGGAGTCAATTCGGTGGCTCGTCGGATTTGGGCCGGGCTGATGCTGATGCCGAGCACATCAAAGCCATAGTCGCGAGCCAGGATTCTGGCGCTGCCGCCAATGCCACAGCCCACGTCCACCACCTTGGAACCCGGCGGCAGCCGATCCAATCCACTCCAGTGCACGAGTTCATGCACGAAATCAGCCTTGGCTCGCCTGAAATCACGACGTCTCGGGGGATTGCCGTAATGCCCGAGATGGACATGCTCACCCCAGAGGGTTTCCAGTAATCGATCGTCGGTCCAGGCGTCGTAGGCGGAGGCCACGCTTTCGCTGGAATGGTAGGCCCGGTTGCGGCGCGTCCAGAGTGCGTATATGCCGGCAGCAGCAGCAATCCCAACGGCAGTTGGGGCAAGGAAAGTGGGGAAAGACATCAACCGTCGTTGCCGGAATCGGCGGAGGAAAGGGTGTCGCGCAGCACCGTGCGAGCCGCGAGCTGACGCCGCGTTTCATCGAGCATTTCGAACTCCTGTTCGAGCCTGGTGCGGGTGCAAGTGAGTTCCAGCAGTTCCTGCTGTTGATCGGCCACGGGGCCGCCGAGATGTGCACCGATCCAGAACGACAATTCCCGAGGTAGATCAGGAAGGTCTTCCGGCAGTGCGGTGGGAGAGTCGGTGAGCTTGCCTGTGAGCTCGACCACATCACGGAGGGCGGTGGTCACCGATTCAGTGAGCGTGTGCAAAGCATCGATGTTGTCTTCCGGATCGTCTTCGATCCAGCTGACCATGGCACTTCGGAACGGAGTTTCACGGGTGACGTTCAGCACTCTGAATCGCTGTTGGCCCAGCGTGATGATGTTGCTCCGGCCGTCCTCGCCGGTCTGGTGTTGAATCACTTCCGCGCAGCAGCCGATCGGGGCCATGCTCTGGCTGCGGGGATCCCAACGCACCACTCCAAAACGTCGATCGGTTTCGAGGACGCTCTGCAGCATCATTCGGTAGCGCGACTCGAAGATGTGCAGCGGCAGAACGTCGCTTGGAAAGAGAACGACATCCGGCAGAGGAAAGAGAGGCAGTTCTCTGACGGACAGATCAGCCACGCAGGAATCAATCGGAGAGAATGATCCTAGGCAGCTGATCCGATCGTTGTGCTCGACTCAGAGCTTGACTTCAATGTCGACGCCACTGGGAAGATCCAGCTTCATCAGGGCATCAATTGTCTTGGCAGACGGACCATAGATGTCGATGATGCGGCGATGCGTCCGCGTTTCAAAGTGCTCACGGGAGTCCTTGTCGACGTGAGGAGAGCGCAGAACGCAGTAGATCTTGCGCTTCGTGGGGAGAGGGATTGGGCCGATGGCGGTTGCAGCCGTGTTGTCAGCCGTTTCGATAATTTTGTCGCAGGACAGATCCAGCATGCGGCGATCAAACGCCTTCAGGCGGATGCGGATCTTCTGCTGAGCGATGGCAGTGGACATGAAGCGCGAAGAAATCTCCTAGGGAGATGACGAGAAGTGGATTGTCGAGGTGCTGATCGAATGTCAATAAGACGATTCGACTCGATTGAAAAATAGTAGGGGACGGCCCGGTCAGAGCCGGACCATCCCCGAGGATCCGAGGAATCAGATCACTCGATGATCTTGGAGACCACGCCAGCACCGATGGTGCGGCCGCCTTCACGGATAGCAAAGCGCATGCCTTGCTCGATGGCGACGGGGCAGATCAGCTCACCGGTCATCTGGATGTTGTCACCAGGCATCACCATTTCCACGTTGGAACCGTCTTCC
>MDTA01115321.1_pt1 | contig 13413 bp, 14 predicted proteins | sample 811151 | NCBI WGS metagenome assembly MDTA01 (sample SAMN05326648, study PRJNA326480) | marine metagenome | isolation source: seawater | place: Indian Ocean: South | collected 2010 | reverse complement strand
CTCATCACTATCTTCTTCCTCCTCATCACTATCTTCTTCCTCCTCATCACTGTCTTCTTCCTCTTCATCACTGTCTTCTTCCTCCTCATCACTATCTTCTTCCTCCTCATCACTGTCTTCTTCCTCTTCATCACTGTCTTCTTCTAAAGCACCCTTGATATCGTTTTCACTGTTTGTAACTTCTAAAATAATCTTGTGAAATTTGTATTCATATGCCTTAATCATTGAAAACATTAATAAATAAGAACCCACAGCCTTAATATTAGCGTTTGATGCATGTGGATTAGCACAAATTATAACAATGCTGAGGTATTTCTTTTTTGAAGACTTGCATAAACAAGGTGTATCGTCTGTAATTAGAAATCCATGTATTCTATTAAGAGGATTTTTATAGGTATATCTTTGAATTAATTTTTTTTTGCGGGCACTATTGGCATTTCTAATTACTTTTAAATTTTGTTCCGATGCGTAATCAGGTATATCTCTTGTGTCTACTGCTAAATAAATGTCATATTTTCTATCTTCTGGGCGTTTTTTAGTTGTACCTTTCTTAAATTCAGTAAAATGACGGCTTATTTTTTCATATATGTATGAATCTGATACTTGGGGTTCACCATGGGGGGTTGTTTTATTATAAATTATACAATTTGCCTCTAATTTATTTACAAGTTCCCTAAGAGAAAAATTTTTATAATCTTGATTGTATTTTTCTAAATATTCTTCGATTGTCATTACATGGAGATTATTCATACTCTGTAACCACCTAAGTGGTAATGTTTTTTTTCCTTCAATTAGAAGTGTTTTGTTCATAATCTTATCTATTGAATATTTCATTTAATATATAAAATTATTTTTTTATAAAGGAGAATCTGTAATTGATATCCCACAGTAAGATACAGGTTTTGATTTGTAATCAACTGCCTTGTATACACCTATTTTAATACCTTTCTTCAGTAAATATCGCATATTGTCCCAAAATTCAGGTGTGTGACCAACGGATTTTGTCATAACATGTGCAAGTTCGTGTATAGCAACAAACATCATAGTATTAGTATCAACTATTTTTCCTGTTTTTTTAGACCTTATGCAAAAGACCAGTTTTTCACCTTTATTAACCGAATAGGATGTGTAATTTGTATTAGGAAGAGATTCAGATATCTGTTCTGGTCTATATTTTTCTACAAGACGTCTAACTTTGGGGTCTGAAATATTATTAATTTTTACATGTTCAACTATTTTAGTTAAATTTACTTTTATCAAGGCAAGTTTATCTGCAGCCTCTTGTTTGTCTTCGCGGTTTCTAACTAAATATTTATTACCATCGATAGGTGATTTTACATATGTAAGTTCAGAATATTTAGATTCGAATTGTAGAAATATACATAATATAATTATTCCTACAATAAAGATTGTTATTAAATCTTCCATAGTTACTATTTTCATAGAAAATAATATTTGTGTCACATATTTAATTATAAAATTGATGAAAATTATTTAAAATTATAAGCCTCAGTATAACAATGAATAATCATACTTTTGAGTTTCAGACGATTGATTGGAAAGCCGAGGATTGCGAAGATGAAGATTCATCAAGTAATAACCAAAGTGATGAAAGTGATGAAAGCGAAGTTTATTATAGTTCTGATGACAGTGGTAGCAAGAAAAAAAAGTTTACAAAAGACACATCAAAATATAAGATTACAGTATTTGGTAAAGATGCCAAAGACAATACAATCACGATGGAAATTACAGATTTTACACCACATTTCTATATACGTCTTCCCGATTGCCCCGAACAATATGATAAGAAAACAGCTTCTGTGATTAAACGTTTTGTAAAAGATAGTATTTGGGCTAAATATCGCGACTGTCTACTGCGCGTAAGTGTTTTGAGAAAACATAGTTTTCGTAATTTTGATAATAACAAGAAATATCGGTTTGCACGCATTGTATTTAGCAATCTTGCATCGATGAGACAAGCAGTTGGTATATTTCAGAAAAGGGAATATAACAGTCACACTGAGACAACTAAAAGATTTCCCAAAAAGATACAAATTTTTGGACTTCCAGGAGCTACAAATGAACCGTATCAATACGATTTATATGAAAATCACATTGACCCTCTCATTAAATTCATTCACTATTCCAAAATTAAAGCAGTTGGATGGGTTCAAATAAAAGCAGGTACCTATGAAATTCTAGATAATGATAGATACACAACAAAATACACTATTACAACGAGATGGACGAATGTAAAACCGCTCGATAATATTAACAATTCAAATATTAATATTTTAGCTTATGATATTGAATGTGATTCAGCACATGGTGACTTTCCTGTTCCAAATAAAGATTATACTAAACTTGCGCGTGAAATATATAATAGTTATATGAAAAAACATCTGTATTACACTAAATTGGTGGGTGAAAATGATGCCAGTAATAAACGGATGATTAAAGAAATTACTGCTGAACTGGAAAATAGGGAGGATTTTGCGAAAAAATGTCTTAAAGCTGCATTTACTAAAAGCGGTTCTGAAGAACTTGAAATTTCTCAAATATTTACAAAATTAAGCGACTTTAAACCAACTAAAAACCAAATTAAGCTATCTATAAAAAATATTGCAACATACCTAACAGTAAGTAATAATACAAACTCAATTGAACGTAAAAAACATAGCACGCGTTGTATTAACCGCATTAATAAAATCTTAAATGAAAGCTTTCCTGAAGTAGCTGGTGACCAGACAATTCAAATAGGTATGTCTTTTATGAAATATGGTTCAAAAACACCATATATTAATTACATGCTTACATATGACCCTACTGGAACATGTGATAAAATTAATGCAAATACTGAATCTTATAAGACAGAGAAAGACCTTCTACTGAGATTCAGACAGATTATTATCAACGAAGACCCTGAAATCATCACAGGCTGGAATACAGATGGTTTTGATACGCCATGGTTGTTTAAGCGCGCAGATGAACTTAATATCAGCTACATATTCAATAAATTAAGCCGTGATAAAGATTATGAATCTGTAATTAAAACAAAGCAAGTTAAAGGTCCTACTGGTGAACTTATTATGAAAGAATTCGTAGAAATTCCTGGACGTATTCAAATGGATATGCTTCCATTGGTACAAAAAAGCTATAATTTGGATTCATATAAATTAGATAACGTCTCCGCAACATTTATCAACGGTAAAATTAAAGATATAAAGTTTACAGATGAGCTAAAAACCCAGATTTTTACAAATAGTACAGAAGGTTTGAATGAAGGTAATTATATTGTATTTAGTGAAGTGAATGGATATCTTGAAAACAAATACGAAGATGGTAAGAAATTCCAAATCAAGAATGTAGACCATGAAAGCAATGTAATTACAATTAAAGAAGAACTTAAAATATCGTCCGATAAGTGTGCCAATTTTAATTGGTGTCTCGGTAAAGATGATGTATCGCCACAAGATATTTTTGAACTTCAGAAAAAAGGGCCAAGTGATAGGGCTAAACTGGCGTATTATTGTATGATGGATGTTGTTCTTTGTCATGAACTATTGAACAAATTATCTATTCTCACGAATAATATTGGTATGGCTAATGTATGCCTTAATCCGTTGTCGTGGATTATTCATCGTGGTCAAGGTATTAAAATCTTGAGTTTAACTGCATTCTTCCTTAAAAAGAATAATTATCTACTACCTTATCTTTATAAAGATACGTTTGATAAAGACGGTTATGAAGGAGCAGTTGTACTGAACCCTAACCCAGGTATCTATATCAACAAACCTGTTGCTGTTTTGGATTATGGTTCGCTGTATCCTTCTTCTATGATTGAACGTAACTTGTCACACGAAATGATAGTTAATGAAGATGACACTAAATATTTGGGAGATGAAGGTGCTGAATTAATTAAAAAACTTGGATATTTTGGACATGAAGACATTACATATGATGTTTTTAAGACTAGATTCACTGCATCTGGGTCTGTAAAAGACAAAGTAAAAGTAGGTCAAAAAACAGTTAGATTTGTACAATATAGTGACCCAAAATTGAACGACAAAAAAGGATTGATTCCTGAAATTTTGAGATATCTTTTGAAAGCACGTAAGACTACAAGAAACAAGATTAAATATAAGACAGTCAAGACCGAGGAAGATGAATATATCGGAATTTATGATAAGGACAAGGGTATTGTAAAAACGCCCGAAGATACATTTGATATCAATGGTGAAACCGTTATTTCAGTAGAAGACACATATAATGATTTCCAGAAACAAGTATTGGATGGTTTGCAGTTGGCTTTTAAAATGACTGCTAACTCATTATATGGTCAAATTGGTGCTAAAACAAGTGATATTTATTATAAAGAAATTGCTGCTGCAACCACAGCAACTGGTCGCGAACGTCTAATTATTGCTCAAGAATATGCTGAAAATGAGAAAAACTATCCTCATAAATTAGATAATGGAGAAATAGTATATCTCAAAAATAAGGTTGTATATGGTGATACAGATTCGGTGTTTGTACATTATCAAACACTTGACGGACAAGGTAATCCACTTAAAGGTAGAGAAGCACGTAAAAAAAGTATTGAATTAGCAATTTATACAGAAAAGGAAATCCAAAAAACAAAGCTTAGATTGCCCCAGGTATTGGAATATGAAAAAACATTTGACCCATTTATTCTGCTTTCTAAGAAAAGGTATGTAGGAAATTTGTACGAAGTAGACCCTGATAAATATAAACTGAAAAGTATGGGTATCGTACTTAAACGCAGAGATAATGCTCCTATTGTAAAAGTTGTTTATGGTGGAATAATTGATAGAATTATGAAAAACCAAGATATTCTACCTGCAATTCATTTCCTAAAAAGTACATTACGTAAACTTGTAGCTGGCAAATTTGGATTAGAAACACTGATTCTAAGTAAGACTCTGTCATCATATTATAAAGACCCCGACCGTATTGCTCATAAAGTCTTGGCCGACCGAATGGCTGAACGGGACCCAGGTAATAAGCCACAAGTAAATGATAGAATTCCATTTATCTATATTGATAAACAGAGTATGAAAAATCCTAAATCATCACTTCAAGGTGATAAAATAGAACATCCTGACTACATTATTGAAAATAAACTTAAACCAGACTATGAATTTTACATTACAAATCAAATTATGAAACCGGTTAGTCAAATTTTTGGATTGTGTCTTGATGAAATACCCGGATTTAATAGAGATATAAAGGAGTTTGACAATATTTATGGAAAACAACTTGCAGCAGGTAAATCTATAAACGATTCTATTAAGAAAATGCAAGAAACTAAATCAAAAGAAGCAGGTAATATACTATTCCAGGACATCTTGCGTGTTCTTGAAAATAAACGCAATAATAATACTCAAATTACGGACTTCTTTAAAGTAAGATAATGATGAAAAATATATTCATAATTATTTTACCCTATACAACTTGGAGTTCCAATTTCAGTCCACCCGGGACAAGGATAACATGTAGGATGGTCTCTGCAAAATTCAGTATCATACTGACTCTTATTTTTTTTATCAATATTAAATTTATAATTTACATTAGTATAGCCAGGTGGTAAAGCATATTTTGGTTTAACATAGTTTTTATAATCTTCTTCAACCCATGAAAAGTCTCCAGTAATACTATTTTGGGCATTTGCCCAATAAGAAGCTTGTGCAAAGAATCTACTGATTGCATCTGTACCATGTTCCTGCATTCTTCTTGCTTTTAATTTAGCGTACTCTTCAGGCGTTAGCTGGTCATCAGTATGACCTCTTGGCTCAAATGGGTCAGGTGCATCCGCGGTTGATACCAATGTTCTCGCACATATTGTATAAATAATTATGGCAAATAAAAAATATCCATAGCCTGTTAACATATCTTTTCTTGTTTCCGATGTCCAATAAATAATTGCAGCTATAAAAACAATAAAAATAAATTTAAAGAAAGATAATATATATGATAACATTTACTATAGATTGATATTTTTTTTTTATTCCCGTATATTTTGATTACAAATAGGGCATTTGTGATTTTCAGCATACCATGTATCTATACAACCTTGGTGAAAATAATGTTCACACTTAATATTCTTTCTAAAAATACAACTTTCAGTAAATACTTCATTACATATATGGCATTTGTCATTATCATCCAGTGTAGGATTTGTATAAATGGTGGTCTTTTCGTTTAATTCAGATATTGTTAAACCATTTTGTATTCTTGTTTGATTTTGTAATGGTACCAAATTTTCTACTCTGAAAATATTGGCCCCAACACTCAGTTCAGAACTATTAATATTAGGTAAATCATTTAATATACTATCAATACTACTTGCTATTGTACTGCTAATATTGCTATTTTCGGATATATTGATCGGAATAGTTCTGACTTGTGGTTGTATATTACTTGTAATGTTAGTATTATTATTTGGAATATTTAATTGAGATGTTGTACTTGAATAAGGAGGATTTACGGGTGAATTTGTTTGTGTTGTGGTATTATTACGGGATTCATCTATTGGTGTATTGTTTTCTGCAGAAGATTCATATACACTGACAGTAATATCTGCAATATTATCCCTTAAATCTTCTGATACATTATTTTCATTAGTATTCCTCCTTGTATTTGAATTTTCACTATTAGTATATGCATTATTATAATAGTTTTCTATATATTGAAAATGTATTTCATTATTTGATGAGCAAACTTCCTCAAGGTCTTGTATAAGATTCCGTATTCTGGATCGCTGTGACATTATAATATATAAAATAGCTATTTTTAAATAGTAAATTTTTTTTTTCAAACAAAAATAAAATTCGAAAAACTTTTGCAAAAATAAAAAAAAACCCCCCCCCTCAAAATCATTCGTTTTCATTCGTTTTCATTCCAAAAAACCTCCTAAATTTGTTAAAATTTTAAAAAATAAAGAACCCTAGTATGGTTTCAAAAAATGCAAGTCCAAAAAAAAAGGAATGAGCTAATTTTTTTCATTCGTTTTCATTCGTTTTCATTCGTTTTCATTCGTTTTTTTTAGAAAAAAACTATTTAAAAAATAATTATATATAATAGCTAGTATGGTAACGTATAATTGTAAAAGATGTGGGTATACAACAAATTTACGTGGCAACATAAAACGGCATTTTCTCAAGAAGAAAACCTGCAGAGCAGTTGCAGAACAGTGTGATATTAAGAGTTGTTTTGAGGAACAATTAGGAGAAAAATACCCACTTACGCTAAATTACGCTGAAAAAACGAATGAAATGAATGAATTTACGCTAAATTACGCTGAGAATCACTCGAATAATACAAGAAATTTTGTTACTGAAACACCAGATGAATATATAATTGAAGATAAAACTTCCCCAACAAATCATACCATAAAATGTGAATATTGTAATAAAACATTTCAGAAAAAAAGATATTTAGATGATCATTTGAGGCGGACTTGTCTATTGGTTAAGACTAAAATTGATAATTCTGTTAAACCTTACGAAAATGAAGTTATTGAACTTAAAAATGAGCTTAATAGAGAGCGTATTCTCCGAGAAAAAGATAAAGAGATAATTAATGAACTAAAAAGTCAGATAGATGTGTTACTCAAGGGAAAAGGAAATGTATATAATTACAACCAAAATATAATTGTTCAGCCATTTGGTAAAGAAAATACAAGCTATATAGAGCAAGATTATATAGATAAATTGGTAAAAAAAGGGGCAATACAATGTATTCCTGAATTATTACAACATATACACTTTAATTCTGAACATCAAGAAAACTATAATGTTAAAATTCCAAATAAAAAACAATCATTCGCGCAAGTTTTTAATGGTCATGACTGGGTCTATAAAGATAAAAGAAATACTATAGATAACATGACTAATAAAGCATTTGGCATTATTAACAGGCATTATAGTACAGGTTCCAATAAATATATGGATGAGGTAACAGATAAAATTGAATCCAATAATAAAGAATTGGTAAAGCAACTCCAAAAAGATACTGAAATTATGATACTAAACCATCAAGACAAGTGTATTGCAGAAAATTAATATTTATTAACAATATTTTTATATTAGTAATAAAAATTAGATTATTTATTCAGAAGATTCGGCTTCAGCAGATTCACCTTCAGCAGATTCACCAGCGGATTCACCAGCGGCAGCAGCGGCAGCTTGTAATCTGGCGGTTTCTTGAGCAGTTACTATGCGGTGTGCTTCAGTGATAAGGGACATTTCGTTTACTCTGTATGCGCCTCTTGATTGGGCGAGTTCAACAGCGCTGAGGAGTACAGCTTGGGCTGTTACGGTGCGTTGTCCGGCTTGGGCGGGAGCAGCGGCTTCTTCGTTAACTTGGTTTTCTACTTGATTTTCTTTGTCTGACATTATATTCTAAACTTATAAATATTTTTAGGATTTTAAACGAATCAATAACATTTATTACCCATAATTATTCTATATATTGAATAATAGACTATATAAAATGGGCTCAAAACTACAGCGATTAAACTTGTTAAAATTTTGGTTGCCATAGATTCTCTTGAATTACATTCCCAACATAAACTAAATGCGATACATGCTAATATAATTTTAATCAAACATGCAATTAGAATAATATTATTTCTTCTTTTCTGAAACTGAGTTTCTATATTTTCATTAGATTTCATTTAATATATATTAATATTTTAAACATCCTTGAATACTGTAGTTTTTATAAAAATATAAAATATGTAAAATGGTGCGAATATAACAGCAACCCATACACGGACTAATTTAATCCATATTGAATCCATGGGAAATTGTCTCCACGCATGAACACCACTTATTATACCACTTGCTATAATAAATAATAAAAATCCAATAGCAAGTGTTTTGGCAATTATATAATTATTAGTTTTACTAGATGGTTCAACTTTATAATATTCTCTTGCTCTGTTAAAAGAATATCTATGTTGAAATCCATATTGGTCAAAATTATCAGGATTGCTTTCTGAACTTGACATTAGTACTTAAAATATATTTATATTTTAATTATACCATGCGTATTTTTTACTACATGAGTAAGAAACTCTTTTTGGCGGTTTGATATTTCTGGAATTATAAATACTTGACATACAAATTGGGTAGACATTTTGAGGGACATAGTTATTTTTGATTGTTTGAAAAAATTTCTCTTGTAAAAATAATGATTTTAAACAATGACAATATTTCTTATTCATAGCTTCTTCTAATATCACCCCCTGTTTTTTGCTAATTTTATTCTTTTTTTTAAGTTCAATTAATTCTCTATATTTTTTTTCAGTAATGTTTATTGGCGATTTATTGGGAAAATTCTCCGGATAAAATAGTGTATAGATTGAATTAACCATAATTTTACATATATCTTGATCATTTGTTGTATTCTTAATTAAATCTTTTAAAAATTTATTCTTATTTTTTTTTACATAATCTATAAGCAATTCACATTGTTTTTTATAATTATCAACAATAGGTATTTTAAGTAACATTGATACAGCCTCAATATTGTATTTTTTAGAATGTGAAGTATTTACATTTTCTATAATAGATTGCAGGTATTCAATGTATTTCTTTTCGTTTTTCTTGCTGCTCATTATGTATTATTAAGATATAAAATTATCTAAATAATATTATTTTTTAAAACTATTATATTTTTCTTTAACTGTTTCCACAACATTATCTACCTTAGGCTTTACATTTTCATTAAATTGTTCCTGGACGGTTTCTACGTGAGGATGAATAGTTTCTCTTGTTTGATTAAAAAAATCAGACGCACTTGATGATAATTTACCAAATAAACTACCAATACTTGATGAAGCTTTCATGAATGTACCTTTAAGTGTTTTATCTTCGGACATATATATATTCTAACTTTTAATTATTCTCAAAAATACTTATTATATTTTTTTGGAATTTTTTTGTATATAGTGCTACATAATTTTCATATGATGGGGATAATTTTAAAATTTTTTCAAACTCTTTAATAGTAATATTTTTAGAAGATAAATATTTTATTTGTGACGGTAATAACTGCTGATTTTCAAAAGTAGCATGTAAAATAAAAGATGATAAAATATGGAAATTAGAAATATCTATATCAAGTTTCTTACAAATATTATTAATAGATTTTAAGTTATAAAATCGATAATTATATTTACTTATCAATGCAGATTTTTCAAATGATGTAACTTTAGGGGTATTTTTAAGTTTCATATTTTTGATTAAATAATTACTGTTAACGCACGATAATATACCGACATATTCTGAAAAATTCCAATTACCAAACATGTTATTTCTAAATAGTTGGGAATCTGTTAATAATTCATAATAATTAATACTACAATCAAGTAATTCTTCATATGAATTGTGGGTATTTTTATCAATAAAATTAATAAAATTTTCATGAATAATGTACGGTACAAAGGTCTGGTCAGCTTGATAGTTCAACAATATTTCACTCATATTCATATTATAGTCAAAATATAGCTTGTTTATAGCTTCATATAATTCTATATCCATGTCCTTTGTACCTATATTTTGTACTAATTTTAGAAGTTCGCCTTGTGATATGTTTTTTTTTGTGAACCCAGATATATACTCCAGTATGTAAACTGTTCTCCTGAGGTCATTTTGACAATAGGGTGTTATAATATTTAAAACTGCGTCATTTATTCCAAGATTTTCACCCGTATTAATTTTTTTAAGAAGTGTGTAGATATCATTATCAGAAGGTCCTTTAAATTTAATATGAATTACGTCCTTGAGTAATGAATTTAAATTTCTTGTTACACTGTTACATATACAAATAATAGGATTTTTATTAATGTATATTTTGTCGGTTTTTTTAGATTTCTTTTTCAATTTTTTGAGTTTAGCTATTTCCCGATTTTCAGTATAATTTATATAATTAATAATATCATTAGAAGAATACTCTTTACGTGATTCTATTCCATCAACTTCATCCATAATAACACCCGTTTTTATATCTTTATTAAACATCATTTGTATGGATTTTCCCGATAAGATTGTTTCAAGTTTATCACTTATTATCTTGGAAGTTCTTAATTCAGAAGCGTTAAATTCAATAACATCATAACCAAATTCTTTAAGTAGAATATGTACAGTAGATGTTTTTCCAATACCAGGTGGACCAGAAATAAGAATACAGTTTTTAAAACCCTTGTACGCTTTTCTTGTTTTAAAAACATTGAGCCATTTTCTGATTAATGCTATTTCACTAATATTACCTATAATATCATCCACATTGATGGGTCGGTACTTATCTACCCATAATGAACTTGACATTAATATTTAATATGTATTGTCCTTAATATTAGATATTGTTTTTTCAATAAAATTAATTAAAGTATGTTCATTAGACGTATTAATTTTAATTTCATAATCAAAGTCTAATTCATCTGTATAAATTTCAGAGATATCACTGCGTCTATCTAAATGAACATTTTTATTTTCGCCGTATGTTTTTTCTATTCTTTCTTCCTGTAATTTCGGATCAATTGATATTTTTATAAAAATGAAACTTTTTTTTTTAAGAGCATCTTGTTCATTATGAAATCTTAAATCATCTATAACTATATTATTTGTTTCAATATTTTCTAAATTTCTAAGTAAGTAATTTACCCATACATCTTTATTTATTTTTTTTAGAGATTGAGCAAAATCTTGAATTGTTTTTCTATCTTTATGTTTTAAATTAAAAATTTCAGATGCAAATTTTTTTACAGGGCCCCCGAAAGATAATATTTCATAACCGTATTTGTCTTTTAAATATTTTGCAGCGTAGGACTTACCTGAACATAATTTTCCAATAAATGCAATCTTCATAATTAAATATTAACATTTTATACTTATATTAATATTAAATTTGTATTTTCTATTTACTTATTCAAGACCATCATTGGCATCAGGTGCAGGTAATTTATCTATACCTTCCCATGTAACATTACAGCTTCTTGCCCATTGACCTCTGCGTTTAAGAGCAATTTGTTTTGACTTCTCTGTTTTATTTTCGAGTGATTTATCTGTTTCTTCGTTAAAATTTTTAAGTACATCATTCGAAATTTGATTATTATCAAATTCACATGAGTCAGCTGATTTATTTTTTATTGGTGTACTACCACATTGGTTTTTTGTTAATACTCGGCATTCAAGGTCTGTACCAGGAGTAGATGAACTTGTGTTTGGAACACATAGTCCCTGAGTGAGCTCAGGACAACTTCCTAGAGCAAATTTATTTCTACAAGAACCGTTTTCAGTTAATTCCCAGTAATCTGGACAATCTGGGTATCTAAGTGGCCATGTTTTTTTTTGAAGTTCTTCATTATATTTTACCCATTTGTCATAGTAGTAATATAGTATTATAGCAACTGAAATTAATGATAAAATTTTTGTTAAAGTATCCATTATAATATAAAACAAGAAAATTTTTAATAAATTATATTGGGATTTGTACGTGTTCCTGCACTTGAAATATACTTAGGTAATTCAAGAGGTTTAGGTAAATTACTTACTGACTTTTTATAAGCACTATTTTGCTCTATATTTAATAATATATTGGGAACTGCATATTCTAATACAAATGCATTTAATCTCTTAATTTGTTGTTTTAAATCTATTTCATTGTTTTGTCCATATTGTAAATAAATAGATTTCATAATAATTAGTAACTGATTACTATCTTGTGGTGCTATTATATGTTTTTTATCAGATTGAATCCATACATGGTATTTTAATAATTTTTGTAAATGTTCTATATTAATTTTTGAAAAAAAGGCATATTGTGTTTTTGTGCCCTCATATGTGTGTGCAATAGAATGAGTATTGTATTCTTCAATACCATTTGTTTTTTCAGAAAAAAGAGAAACGTTGTTATTTTCATATTTTCCACTTATGTCTATTCTCCCATTTTTCATGTCGTTAATACTGCCTTGTTTTTTCTTTTGATAATTATGTAAATTTTTAACTATTTTATCCATTTAATATTATTACAGAATTTTTTATTTATATTAATTACAATATAATTAAAAAAAATACACGATTTACTATTATACTCAATACCCTATAAATTAGCATTCTTATATTAATTATAGTAAAAATATTATAATAAATATACATAATCATGGGTAATAAGGTAAGAATTTTAATTTAAAAAATAACAAAATTAACAGATAGTGCATTTAACGTACTATTAGATATATTTTCAATTTCAAGTTTAAATGTCTTTTCATCTACACTATGTGTAGTAATTCTAACTTTTTGTTGTGAAGATGCATAGATAACACTATCAACTGTAACTCCTAAAATGTTTGATATTTGGATTGTTAATTGTTGTCCTATACTAATT
>MDTA01205184.1_pt1 | contig 13414 bp, 11 predicted proteins | sample 811151 | NCBI WGS metagenome assembly MDTA01 (sample SAMN05326648, study PRJNA326480) | marine metagenome | isolation source: seawater | place: Indian Ocean: South | collected 2010 | reverse complement strand
GTCCAGCAGTGTCTTGAGGCAGTCGGACTCGATGATGTCGCTGACAAGTACCCCGGTCAGCTGAGCGGTGGCATGCAGAAACGGGTGAGTTTTGCCAGGGCCCTCATCGATGACCCCGACCGTGAGGAGGGAGCGATGCCACTGCTCCTCTACGACGAGCCGACAGCGGGTCTGGATCCTGTCGCCTCCACACGCATCGAAGACCTGATCGTCAAAACCACCACCGTGGCCCGCGGCTGCTCCGTGGTGGTCAGCCATGTGCACAGCACCATCGAACGTTCGGCGGAACGGATTGTGATGCTCTACGGGGGCCGTTTTCAGTGGGATGGCACGGTCGAGGAGTATCGGGTCACCGACGACCCCTATGTCGTTCAGTTCAGGACGGGTAACCTGCGCGGACCGATGCAACCCTCCGACCACTGAGCCATGCGCCGTAGTGTCCGCGAAGCCATCGTCGGATTTTCGATCGTTGGAGCGATCGCTGGATTCGCCGGTGCGATGCTCTGGCTCAGAGGTGTGCGCGTTGGTTCTGAAGCCTGGACCGTCACAGCGGATTTTGCGAACGCCGGAGGCCTGGCGGCCCGATCACCGGTCACCTTCCGAGGAATCATGGTGGGCACGGTCAGGTCCATCGACGTCACCCCGATGGCCGTGAAGGCCACGCTGGAGATCAACGATCACAAACTGAAGCTGCCTCTTCCTGTGAAAGCCACGGTTTCTTCAGCGTCGCTGCTTGGTGGTGATTCCCAGGTTGAGCTGGTGACAACAGGTGCACCGTTGCCGAAGGATGCTCCGAGCCCGAAGTCACGCCGGTGCAATGGCAGCGGCATGCTCTGCAACGGCGCCACGATCACGGGTGAGTCGGGTGCCAGCCTCACCGCCGTTGCCTCCACCCTGGAAGAGCTTCTGAATGAGGCCAAGCAATCCAATCTGATCCCGCAGCTGGTGGAATCCACCAAGCAGTTCGGGATCACCAGTCAGGATGCCTCCAAGTTTCTCGACACCGCCGACTTGGCGGCGGAGAACGTGGATGCACTCGTGCATCAGCTGCGCGCGGAGGTGGCGCGTGCCCAGCCCACGATCGAGAATCTCAACCTGGCCACTGCCCAGGCCGCAGCCGCAGCGGCGCACATCAACAACCTGGCCGGCGCCATCGACACCCCTGAGACGGTGACCGATCTCAAACAGACGGTGGCCAATGCCCGTGATCTCACGGCGCGCATCGATGCGGTGGGCGGTGATATCGAGCAGCTCACCGATGACCCGACATTCATGAAGGGTCTTCGCAGCGTGATGATCGGGTTGGGAGCATTTTTTGACGAGGTGTATCCAGCCAAAACCGGCACCTCGAACTGACCCCTGCCGTCAGGTCACCGAATTGATCGCGTCCATGGCGACGGCCGCAATGGCCTGATCGCTGGCCTTCGGCAGCTGCACATATTTGCCGCCGGCGGCTTCAGCCAGGTCTTTGCCCATGCCGCTGCCGATGAACTTGCGCTCGGTGTCAATCACCAGCAGCTTGATGCCGAGCATGCGGTATCGCGTGGCCACATCCAGCACCTCCTGCTTGAGATCAGGTGTCTCCTCTCCCTCCAGTTCAGGCTGGCCGAGGGATGTGCTCAGGGGAACGTTGCCTCGTCCGTCGGTGATTGCCACGACCACAACCTGGCCCAGGTCGCCGGTGGCCAGCGCATTGGCGCCGACGCGGGCTGCCTGGGTGAGGCCGTGGGCCAGCGGCGATCCGCCGCCGCAGGGCATCGACTCCAGGCGTCGGCGGGCTGCGGTGATCGATCGTGTGGGGGGGAGCAGCACCTCGGCCTGTTCGCCGCGGAAGGGAATCAGTGCCACCTCATCACGGTTTTCATAGGCCTCCGTCAGCAGCCGGATCACTGCACCTTTGGCACTCTGCATGCGGTTCAGAGCCATTGAACCGCTGGCATCCACCAGGAAGATCACCAGGGCACCGGCTTGTCGCTGCAGCAGCTTTGCGCGCAGATCGGCTTCTTCAACGATCACGCTGCGGTTCGGCTGCCGCGCACGTCGGGCCTTCTGATAGGGGGCAGCTGCACGCAGTGTTGCGTCAACGGCGATGCGACGCACAGGTCCTCGGGGCAGCATCGGTTTCACATATCGGCCGCGGCTGTCGCTGAGCACCACAGAACGGCTGCCGCTGTTGCCGCTCTTGCTCTTGGCGGCGTTGAACAGCAGCAGGTCGGAATCAATGGCCACCGCCTCGGGGTCGAGCATGAACTCCTCCGGGACCGACGGCGGCGCTTCGTCCTGATCGGACTCGTCATCGCTGTTGTCGTCACCGGACTCGTCGCTGTTGTCTTCCGGGGCCTCCTCTTCCTCACCCGAACCTTCAGGTGGCGGCGGCTGGTTGTCGGCGTTTTGATCTCCAGCGTCCGGTGGTGGGGGTGGGGTCTGATCCTCAGGTGGTGGTGGTTCCATCTGTTGATCCGGCGGCGGCATCTGAGACGCGCGCGGGGCGATGACCAGTGCGACAGCCACCTGCAGATCATCGGCCTCCACCTGGTCGCGGCCGCTCAGAGCTGCGTGGGCTTTGGCCACCCGCACCGCATAGAGCTCCGAGCGATGACCTTCCACACCACCGCGGATCGCTTCGGTGACGAGGTACTCGATCTGTTCATGACTGATGCGCACATCCTGCAGCCACTGACGGGCGAGCAGAAGCTGGGTGGCCAGCGCATCGGTTTCCTCATGCCAGCGTTCCGAGAAGCTGCGGCTGCACCGGCCGTGGCTCAGGACGGCGTTGGTGATTTCAACACGCTGCTCCGTGCTCACCAGCTGGTCCGCCGACAGCGCGATCGCGAAACGGTCCAGCAGATGGTCGCGCACGTTGCCCTCCTCGGGGTTGTAGGTGGCGATCAGCAGTGGCCTGCAGGGGTGGCTGAGACTCAGACCCTCCCGCTCCACCCGGTTTTCTCCGGAACCGACGGCCGCGAGCAACAGGTTGATGATTCCGTCATCGAGCAGATTCAGTTCGTCGACGTAGAGCACGCCACGGTGGGCCTCTGCCAGCAGTCCCGGCTGGAACACCGGACTGCCGCTCGTCAGCGATGCGGTCACATCCACAGCCCCCACCAAACGGTCTTCGGTGATTCCCAAAGGCACCTGCACGAAGGGGGCTGGAATCACCTTGGTCGGCGGTGCGCTGCCCAGGCGTGCGCGACTGGTGGCATCCCATTCCTCAGGTCGGGTTGGATCCAGGTTTCGACCGGGTCCTGCCGGGGGTCCGGAGCTGTCCTGATCCAGCACCTCGATGGGCGGCAGCAGGGCATGCAGCCCCCTGGCCAGCACGGATTTGCCGGTTCCTCTCCCCCCGGCAATGATCACTCCCCCCAGGCCGGGGTCGACCGCCGCCAGCATGAGCGCCAGCTTCAAGGTGCCGTGACCGGTGATCGCCGCCAACGGGAAGGCGCGACTGGCCTGATCCTGGGCCGCAGTGCTGGCCATGCCGCTGGCGACTCCTCCACCTGAAACCATGAACGTTTGCCAGCCCATCGCGTGAGCGCCAGTCTCGCTGATCAGGCTCGTTGCCTGGCCATCGCCCTTGGGGCGAATCTGGCGAGTGCTGCCGGGACGCCACGACAGACCTTGATCACGGTCCGGCCCCTGCTGGAGCATCTGCTGCTCGATTGGTCTGAGGGCGCTTCCGGAATGCTCCGCTGTTCCTGGTCGCCGCTCCTGGACACAGCCCCGGTGGGTGGTCCCCCGGATCAGCCGCGCTACTGCAATGCCGTGCTGCTGCTGGACGGTGTCGAGCGCCCACAGACTGTCGATGCCGCGCTGCAGCTGCTCCGGCAGCTGCACCAGCTGGAGCAGCGTTTCGGCCGTGACCGGTCAGAGGAACCCCGATGGGGACCGCGCACCCTGGATCTGGACCTGCTCTTCTGGGGCGACTGGCGACTGGATCACCCCGAGCTGATGCTCCCCCATCCTCGTCTGCATCTGCGTCCATTTGTGCTTCAACCACTGCTGCAGGCCATGACGCGATCCGCTGACTGGTCGGCCTGAGTCAGCTCGACTGCTCAGGCCGCTGCAGTTCGATGACCCGGTCGGCCTGCTGGAGCAGCTCAGGGTCATGACTGCTCACCAGCACCAGCCTCTCTCTGGATCGCTCCTGGATCACGGTTCGCACCTGCTCGCTGGCGGCTGCATCGAGAAATGCTGTCGGTTCATCCAACACCTCCACCGGTCGATCCCGCAGCCAGACACGCAGCAGACCCAGCCGATGGATCTCCCCTCCGGAGAAGGGCGTCTGGGCAAGCGACATCACGGTTTCCAGGCCATGGGGCCGCTCCAGGAGATGGCTGAGTCCCAGTCGAGCCAGCCAGTGTTCGATGGTGTCGACTGGCAGTTGTCTCCCCAGCAGCAGGTTGTCCCGCAGGCTGGTTTCAAAGAGCACCGCGTGCTGCGGTGCGCAGGCCATCAGACCGCGAAGTTGCTGGGCACCGGCAAGGCCGGAGAGCTGCCACTGGTCGTCACCGCATTCAATGCTCCAGCGGCTGGTCTCCTCTCCCTGCAGTCCACTGATCTGATCCAGCAGCTTTGTTTTGCCGCAACCTGAAGGTCCCGTGATGGCCAGCAGCTGGTTGGGCCGCAGGTCGACGCTCATCGCCGCTGATGCGCTGAGCGTTGTTGCCTGCCAGTGCAGGAGGCTCCAGCGTTTGTTCTCCAGCATCCGCAGCGCCGGCTGGGGCAGGCTGACCTGATGGGCTTGTCGGGCTGTCCGGTGCAGCCTGCCGCGACGCTCACGCAGGGCCTCATAACCGGGCAGGTTGCCGAGACAGACCCGCCTGGCCTGGACCACGCCGCTGAGGGAGGTGCCGGCTCGATAGGCCAGCAACAAGGTGGTGGTCAGCGCCTCCGCGGTCAGTGCTTCCCCCTGAAGCAGCAGCCAACTGGCTGCGATGGCCACAACAAGGGTGTCACGCCAGGCGTTGTAACCGGCCCGTCGTCGCACCCGTTCGCGCAGCAGCCACCGCCCTTTGCCCGTCTCCTCGGCAAAGCGCCTGAGCAGCCAGGATTCGGCCGATGCGGCACGAAGTGCCTTCAACCCGTGGAGCCCATCGCCCACCGTCCGTTGCAGCGCCGCATTGAGGCGGCTTTGAATCCGCCCAAGCCCCCAGCTGCCTGAGCGCTGAATCAGCGCTGCAGCGGCAGAGGCCATCAGTGCCAGCAGCAGCGGCCAGGTGGCGGCTCGCCCCACCAGCAGCACGCTGGCCAGGTAGATCAGCATCGACAGCAGTGCTTGAACCATCCGCACGGCCTGCTCCAGGCTGAGCCCCGAGCGTGTGATGTCAGCCATCAGCAATGCCAGCAGATCACCTCGGCCAAGCTGATCGAGCTGTTGCGAAGAGGCGGTGAACACCTGATGCAGCAGCTGTTGCCGCAGCCGGTCGGTGAAGCACGAGCGCAACCATTCCCGGCTGATCGCCACCCGGGCCTGGAGCAGCCCCCTCAGCAGGATCAGCGCCACCAGCAACGCCAGACTCGCGCTCAACGGCAGTGGGCCGACCCCGGACAGTGGTGCTTTGGCGCCTGAACCGGAGCCCAGCAACACCGTCACCGCCAGACCAAGTCCGGCGATGTCCAGCAAACTGCTGATGGTGCTCAGCAGACCCAGCAGTGCCAGATGTCGCCAGCCCGCTTCCCGGGCGAGGGCCTGCAGCAGCTGCAGCTGGCGCAGACGGGGAAGCACGTCGGCCGGTGGGGAGCTCAAGGATCGATCGGTGCGGTGCGGTGGGGTGCGAGGCGCGGCAGAACACGGTTGCCAAACGATCCTGCCGCTCAGCCGCCATGCTGGTGCTCCACGCGTCGCACCCCCATGGCCCCGCTGCCGGCTTCTGAGCCCTACGAGCTGCTGGAGACCGTCGACGCCCTGGACGCACGCAAGGTTCGTTTCGAGCGCAACCGCATCCGCCTGCCGATGGGGGTGGAGGGCACATTCGGGATCATTCGCCATCCCGGAGCCTCCCTTGCGGTGCCGATCACCGATGACGGCCACGTGGTGGTGCTGCGGCAATACCGCTTTGCCGTCCAGGCTCGCCTGCTCGAGTTTCCCGCCGGCACCCTTGAGGAGGGTGAAGACCCACTGGACTCCATGAAGCGCGAACTCGGAGAGGAGGCCGGCTACAGCGCTTCACGCTGGGATTCGCTCGGTCCGATGCTCCCATGCCCCGGCTACTCCGACGAGGTGATTCACTGCTTTCTGGCCAGAGAGCTCACGGCGCTGGAAAATCCTCCCCCTGGAGATGACGACGAGGATCTGGAGGTGCTGTGCATGCCCCCTGCAGATCTGGATGCCTGCCTGGCCTCGGGTGAGGAGTGGCTTGATGGCAAAAGCGTCACGGCCTGGTACCGGGCCAAGCAACTGCTGGGTCTGTGATTGCGCCATCAACGATGAAGACATCCCGCACGCTCTTTTGGCATCGCCGCGATCTGCGGCTGACAGACAACACCGGGTTAACGGCGGCTGTGGCCCTGGGGCCTGCCGTGACCGGTGTGTATGTGCTTGACCCAGCGTTGATCACCCCGCCGCCGGAGCTGCCGCCGATGGCTCCGGCGCGATTGTGGTTCCTGGTGGAGACCCTCACTGAGCTGCAGCAGCGCTGGTGTGACGCCGGCAGTCGACTGTTGGTGCTCGCCGGTGATCCGGTGCTGCTGCTGCCCAGGCTTGCTGCACTGCTCGATGCTCCGTCCGTCGTGTGGAGCCGTGATGTGGAGCCCTATGCCCGGGAGCGCGACCGGCAGGTGGCCAGGGCTCTGCAGGCCGATGGCCGCAAGCTTCTTGTGGACTGGGATCAGGTGCTGGTGGCACCGGAGCTGCTCAAGACCGGTGGTGGAGATCCATACCGCGTCTACGGGCCGTTTCTGCGCAACTGGCGTGGACAGGTGGAACGTCTTGCCCCCTCCACGCGTGAAGCTCCAGAGGGGCTTGAGGATCTCGCGGAACCATTGCGCCTCCGGATCAATGCCGAGGAGGATGACCTCGGCCGCCTGTGTGCGGAGGGTCAGCGGGAGCTGGAGCGTCTGCGCACAGACCATGGCTTTGCGGGAGCCGACCTTTGCCCCTGTCGGCCCGGGGAGACCGCTGCGGCTGATCAGCTGGCGCTGTTTGCAGACGGACCGTTGCTCGGCTATGAGCCCGACCGTAATTTTCCCGGCATGCCCGGCACCTCACACCTGAGTGCTGCCCTGAGTGTGGGCACTGTCAGTCCGCGCCAGGCCTGGTGTGCCGCTCAGACCGCCAAGACGCTGGTCCGCAGTGATGAGCAGCTGCACGCCATCACGGTGTGGGAGCAGGAACTGGGTTGGCGGGAGTTCTATCAGCAGGCGCTGTTTCACTTCCCTGAACTGGCGAATGGCCCCTACCGCGAGCAGTGGAGACGGTTTCCCTGGGAGAACAACGAGGACTGGTTCGCGTTCTGGAAAGAAGGGCAGACCGGCATGCCGATCATCGATGCAGCAATGCGTCAGCTCAATCAGACGGGCTGGATGCACAACCGCTGCCGCATGATTGTGGCGTCCTTTCTTGTCAAGGACCTGATCTGCGACTGGCGCTGGGGTGAGCGTGCCTTCATGGAGCTGGAGGTGGATGGTGATCTCGCCGCCAACAACGGCGGCTGGCAATGGAGGGCAAGCAGCGGCATGGATCCCAAGCCGCTGCGGATCTTCAACCCGGCAACCCAGGCAACCAAATTCGATGCCGAGGGTGACTACATCCGGCGCTGGTTGCCGGAGCTGCGCCATGTGAACACGAAGGACCTGCTCAGCGGTGAGATCGGAGCACTCGAACGACGCGGCTACCCCGAACCTCTCATCAATCACAAGACCCAGCAGGCCCGGTTCAAGGCCCTGTACGCAGGGTTGAAATCCTGAAGTTCAGACGGCCACGCTGCAGGCCTGGCTGTCTGAGAGCTCAGGTTGCTTCAGGAGCGAGCAGAGCACACGGATGACCTGGTCCTGCTGGTCGCAGGAGAGCTCGGGAAAGATCGGCAGGCTGAGCACTTCGCTGCACAGCTGTTCGGTGACCGGCAGGCTGTCGTTGGCGAGATGCTGATCGGCGTACGCCGGCTGGCGGTGAATGGGGATCGGGTAGTAGATGATCGTGTTGACGCCTTGCTCGTGCAGGCTCTGTTTCAACCAGTCGCGGCAGTGACTGCTCGGCAGGCCGAATTCTCCGGGGTGATCACCGGCCTGGCCCGCACTGCTTCTGAGCTGATCGGAGCTCAGGGTCACGCGCACCACGAACTGATTCCAACCGTGGGCGCCGCCAGTGGTTGCATCGGGAAGGCGCAGGCCTGGGATGTCACTGAGCGCATCGTGATAGCGCTGAGCGATGGCGCTGCGACGCTTGATCCAGTGATCCAGCCGGGGCAGCTTCACATTGAGCACTGCGGCCTGGAGGGCATCAAGGCGGCTGTTGTATCCCAGGTTGGTGTGCAGATAGCGGCGCGGCATGCCGTGAACCGCTAGCTCCCGCATGCGTTGGGCGAGCCCCGCATCCCTGCAGGTCACAGCTCCGCCGTCTCCGGCAGCTCCGAGATTTTTGGTGGGAAAGAAGCTGAAGCAGCCCACATCCCCCCAGCTGCCGACGGGCCGACCATCCCAGCTGGCGCCGGTGGCCTGGGCGCAGTCCTCGACGACATGGAGGTTGTGCCGATTTGCGATTCCCATCAACCGGGTCATGTCCACTGGACGACCGAACAGATGCACCGGAAGGATCGCCTTGGTGGCGGGGGTGATCGCTGATTCGATCAGATCGAGATCGATCAGGTAAGTGTCTGGATCAACATCGACGAACACCGGTGTTGCGCCCACGGCGCTGATGGCTTCGGCGGTGGCGAAAAAACTGAAGGAGGCGGTGATGACGTCATCGCCGGGTCCGATCTCCAGCGCCCTGAGCGCAAGGATCAGGGCATCCGTGCCGCTGTTGCAGCCAACGGCATGGGACGTTCCCACGGCTGCGGCGAAACCGGTTTCGAACGCCTGGATTTCAGCGCCGCCGATGTACTGGCCGCTGCGCAGCACCTTCAGAACGGCTTCATCGAGTTCCTGCCCCAGGTCGGCGAGCTGCTGACTGAGGCTGAAGGGAGGCACCTGCATGCGGGCACCTTAAGCCGGGGTCTTAAACCACGGTGGCTCCTGTCCGGGATGCCACTTGATGTTGCAGCCGATGGAGGGATGCTGTGTCCCGTTCACGGGCTCTCCCAGCAGCACCGCATCCAGCGCAGCGCGCAGGTCTCGGCCATCGAGAGGCACATCATTGCCGGGTCGACTGCCATCGAGCTGGCCGCGGTACTGCAGGCTCTGACGGCCTTCTTCGTTGGGCTGGAAGAGATAGAACTCAGGCGTGCAGGCTCCTTTGAGGGCCCTGGCCAGACTCTGCGATTCATCGAGCAGGTAGGGGAACGTCCATCCCCGTTGCTCCGCCTGCTGCCGCAGTCCTTCGGGTCCATCCTGAGGGTGGGTCTTGAGGCTGTTGCTCGAGATGGCAAGCAGCGTGACCTTCGTGCCGTAGTGCTCGGCAAGCCGGCTCAGTTCCGGCTCCACATGCTTCACAAACGGGCAGTGTGCGCAGATCAACATCAGCAGCAGAGGTTGCGCCGGCAGGTCGGCATCGCTGAGGGTTGCCGCGGGTTTGCCTTCGACCAGGCTTCCGCTCACCACCGGCAGCTGGAAGGAGGGCAGTGCTTCTCCAAGCGGAAGCATCGTTGAGGGGGTGAGAGCCATGGCGACCGGCCGATGATCGGTGCAGCGGCCTTCATCCTGGGCCAGACTCCGGCCCTGTGGGGATGTGATTCAGTGATCAGGCGTGCCCTGGCGGGAGGCTGCTCCGGCTTGCTCCTGGCCCTGCTCACCGCGGCCTGTTCAGCTCCGGACCGTCCCAGCTGGAAGGTGTTTCCCCTGTCGAGGCGGATGCCCCATGACGGTCTTGCGGTCGTCAGTCAGCCCGATGGTTACGGGTTGCATCTCTTTCTGGAAACCGACACCAGTGCTGCGGATCTCTGCACCCCTCGATGGTTCCCCGATGCAGCCCGTCTGTTCAACGGCGATGGCACGGCTCCGTTCAGCGCCGGTCTGGTTCCCCGCGAGGAATTTTTTGCTGTGGTTCGCCGCAGCGATGTGCTCGACGCCCTCGAGGTGGAACTGAAGGCGTTGTGTCAGGAGCGGGCTCCTGGAGCACGTTGGCAGTGGATTGCTCCTCCAAGCGCGGAATCGGAGGTGGTTCCGGTGCAGCTGCCCGCCTATGAGCAGAACGATCTGCTGACGGATCCTGCTGAGGAACAACGTCGCGAGGACGCGCTGTTGGATGACGCTCAGAAACCCTCCCAGACCACGGACTCGGCCTCTCGCCAGTAGCGGCTGAAACGCCCCAGCCGGGGCGGTTTCGGCAGCCGCACGAATGGGTCGGGTTCGAGAAGTGTCAAAGGGCAGCGCTCCATGATCGCGTCGGCGATCCGCCTGAGGCGTGGATCCACGGGGCGACTGCTGACCACCCCGTCAGCGCTGTGACGTTCGGCAAAGGCGACCACTTCGTCAGCGACATCCCCCTTGCGCAGGGTGACCGGCAGATCAAGGGCGCTCTCGTAAAGGAACCCCAGTCGTTTGCGGCTGATACCGGCATCGCTGATCCAGTCGGTGTCAAACACGAACAGAGCCGGAGTGTCCGTCCAGGTGCGCAGAGCCGGGTTGTCCCGGCCGAGGGCTTCCTCATGCACCCAGATGACAGGTCGTTGAAATGGCATGGCAGTTGGGTCGTGGTCAGGGCTTGTTGCTGTCATCGCAGGAGCTGGTGCTATCGCTTCGGACGCGCCATGGCGGCACTGCCATTGCCACGGCTGTTGCCATTGCCACGGCTGTTGCTATCGCCACGGCGCCTGTCTCCGCCGCTGCTGCTCTGTGGTCCGCTTCTGCGTCCCTGGTGATTGCGACGCCGTTGAGCGGGAACATCGCGAATCGAGGCCTGCGGAGCGAACAGCTGATCCTCAAGCTGCTCGTAACTTCCTTCGAATGGACAGCTGCCGGTGCTCGAACAGCTCCTGCAGTAGCGCCCGTCGCTGAAGCGCTCCAGGTTGGTTTTGTTGAAGAAGTAAGGCTTGTGGCTGAAGCTGCTGGCCACCCATTGCCAGCTCAGATGGTTACTGGCGGGATCCCCATCCAGCAGATGCTCCAGAAACCAGTCTGCGCCTGCTTTCCAGTGAACACGACGCCAGTGCACCACGTACGCCGCCATCCACATGCGCGCGTGATTGTGCAGCCATCCACGCGTCGTCAGGTCATCTCTGAAGCCATCCATGCAGGCCAGCCCGGTGTGACCCTCACGAATGTCTTCGGGTAGTTCCCGGGCGTAGGAGGCGGAATCGTGTCCGGTCTTCAGGTCCTCCTGGCTGGTGTTGATGTCATCGCCCAGATCCATCCACATCCGCTGCCAGAAATCGCGCCAACCCAGCTCGTTGATCAGTTTGACGCCATCGTCCCGGCGACTGATGCGGTCGAACACCGTGTCACGCACCTCTGCGAGGGTCAGCACTCCGTGACGGATGAAGGGGGACAGTTCGGTGACGGCGCCCCTGAGATGATTCCGGGTCTTGGCGTAGCGAGGGGCATCGATGCGCTTCAGCCGCTTGTCTGCAGCGTCTCGCCCGCCACGGATCGGGCTCAGTGTTCCAGTGGCTTCCGGGAACTGATCGCGCAGCAGATGATCCAGTGCCCGGCGGTCTGGCAGATCTCTGGGCAGATCTCCAGACCGCTCCGGCCATGACAGGCAGGCAGGACGTGATTGAGCGGGCAAGGGATGACGGATCGTTCGGTGGTCATCCTGTCGATCTGGTGATCCAACCGCGACCGGGTCTCGGGGCCTCGGGAGGGGGATGGTGGAGAATCCCCCCACAGTTCAGTCATTCCCGGTCCGATGCTTCTCGATCTCACGGGCAAGAAGATCCTCGTCACCGGCATTGCCAACAACCGATCGATTGCGTGGGGGATCGCGCAGCAGCTCAGGGCAGCGGGCGCAGAGCTGGGTGTGACCTATCTTCCCGACGAGAAGGGCCGCTTCGAAGCCAAGGTTCGGGAACTCACCGCTCCCCTCGAGCCGTCACTCTTCCTGCCCCTGAATGTTCAGGATTCCGACCAGATGCAGGCGGTGTTTGCCGAGATCAAGGCCAAGTGGGGCGTTCTTGATGGGCTGGTGCATTGCCTCGCCTTCGCCGGCAAAGAGGAGCTGATCGGTGACTACAGCGCCACAACCGCTGAAGGTTTCAGCCGTGCTCTCGAGATCAGCGCCTATTCGCTGGCTCCGCTGTGCCGTCATGCCAAGCCGCTCTTCAGTGAGAAAGCGGGCGTGGTCACCCTGACTTATCTCGGGGCCGATCGCGCCATCCCCAACTACAACGTCATGGGCGTTGCCAAGGCTGCACTGGAGGCATCCGTTCGCTACCTCTCCGCGGAGCTTGGCCCCGATCAGCAGGTGCGTGTCAACGCCATCAGTGCCGGCCCGATCCGCACCCTGGCAAGTTCCGCCATCGGAGGCATTCTCGACATGATCCACAATGTTGAAGAGAAGGCTCCGTTGCGCCGCACCGTCACCCAGACCGAAGTTGGCAACACGGCGGCATTCCTGCTGAGTGATCTTTCCAGCGGTATTTCAGGGCAGACCATTTATGTGGATGCGGGCTATTGCATCAATGGCATGTGATTCAGTTGTGCCGTGAGATCGGGACTGACGGATTCAGGGCTGGGTTGTTGACTGCAACATCACCGATCTGAGCAGAGTTCTGGTGAACTGCTCGGCGGTGCGATCGATTCCCCCGAGCATGTTGTCCATTTCCCTGAAGCTTTTCTGCCATTCAACGCGGCGACTTTCGAGGTTGTTCTCATAGGTGCGTGTGATCGTTTCAACACTGCAGCCTGTTTGCAATCCTCTGCTCAGGATCTTCCCGGCCAGCTCTCCGCTGTGAATGGCGCGGTCGATTCCATGCCCGATCATGGGATCCACCAGTGATGCCGCATCGCCCGTGAGCAGAACTCCGGACGGGGATTGAGTCATGGGATCGTCTGTCAACACAGGAATTCCCCAGGTTCTGATGGCGTCACCTCTGGGAGCATGCTGACGGGTGAGCGCCAGGAGATCGCGACCGCTGAGTGGTGGAACGTCGCGGTGATGACACCAGTAAATGCCAGCGTTGGTTCCTCCGTTCACTGAGAATCGCCAGGCGTAGGAGGGGTTGCGAGACCACTGGTAATCCATCAGTGACACATCAGGAGTGTCGACTTCATCGCGCCTGGAATATCTTCGACTCGCCAATGCAATCGGTCGCGCAGCGTGCTGTTCACGCGTCAGGTTCTGCACGACCGAGGACACACCGTCACACCCAACCACCACCTC
>MDTA01188063.1_pt1 | contig 13414 bp, 9 predicted proteins | sample 811151 | NCBI WGS metagenome assembly MDTA01 (sample SAMN05326648, study PRJNA326480) | marine metagenome | isolation source: seawater | place: Indian Ocean: South | collected 2010 | reverse complement strand
ATCTAGTTTCAATTGCAGAAAATTTTTCATCTACCTTTTTAAACTTTTTTCTTATTCTTTTTACATGACTATCAATTGTTCTATCCTCAATTTCAGTATTCTCCTTATAGGCAATATCCATTAAATGAGCCCTTTCCTTAATAACACCGGGTCTTTTAGCTAGTTCTTTAACAATCAGAAACTCGGTAGTAGTTAACTTATCAGGTAAAGCTTTGCCTCCCCACTCGCATTCTAGTTGTGATGGATCCAATTTTAATTTTCCATGACTTATAATATTTTTAGTCTCATCTATAATATTATTTTTTTTTCTTAATTGAACCCTTATTCTCTCTATTAATACTTTTGTAGAAAAACCTCCAGACTTTTTCACAAAGTCATCAGCTCCTAATTTAAGTCCTAATAATTCATCAACCTCCTCATCTTTAGAAGTTAAAAAAATTATTGGAATTGACATTTTTTTTCTCAATTTTTTTAATAATTCTTCTCCATCCATTCGTGGCATCTTTATATCAACAACTGCAAGATCGGGCGGGTCTCTCGTCAGTCCAATCAAAGCTGACTCACCATCAATATAAGTTTGAACTTTAAAACCTTCTCTTTCAAGAGCAATACTTATTCCCGTAAGAATATTTCTATCATCATCTACTAATGCAATCGTTTGTGTCATATTTTCATTTTCAAAATCATAATGTCAAAATTTAGGCGCTAATGAGCTTCACCCCAATTAATTCCTGAATTAATACTCACTTCTAATGGAATTGAAAACATATGATGTTCTGAACTAGAAATAGAAGTCATAGCCTCCTTAATAATCTTTTTAATTTTTTTTTCATCCTTCAGCAAACATTCAAATATCAGCTCATCATGTATTTGAAGCAACATTTGAACTTTATTTTTTTGTTCATTTAAAATTTTATCTACCTTAATCATAGCAAGTCTAATTATATCAGCAGCTGAACCCTGTATTGGGGCGTTAATTGCTGCTCTTTCTTGAAAACTTCTAACACTAAAATTTTTATCATTAATTCCTTTTAAATGAATTCTTCTTCCAAATATGTTTGTGACATATCCTTGTTGTCTACAAATCTTAATTGTAGAATTCATATAATCTTTAATTTCAGGAAATTTTTTAAAATATGAGTTGATAAAATCTAATGCATCTTGGTTAGAAACTGATATTTGCTTTGCCAATCCATATTGAGTAATTCCATAGATAATTCCAAAATTTATAGCTTTTGCTTTTCTTCTTAAATCTTCAGAAACTTTATTTGCTTGAAGTCCAAAAACTTGGCTTGCTGTAATTGTGTGAATATCTTGTTTATTTTTAAAAGCTTTTTTTAATTCTTTTACGTCTGCCATATCTGCAAGAATTCTCATCTCTATTTGCTTGTAGTCTGCTGAAATAAGTGTGCTGTCCTTTTCTGCAATAAAAGCTTTTCTAATTTCTTTGCCATCCAGGGTTTTAATTGGAATATTTTGCAAATTAGGGTCACTCGAAGCTAGTCTGCCTGTATTAGTAGCTGCTAATAAAAAAGAAGTATGGACTCTGTTAGTCTTTTTGCTTATATGCTCCTGCAAAGCGTCTGTATAAGTGCTTTTTAGCTTTGAAACTTGTCTCCATTCTAATACGAGTTTTGGGAATTCATGTCCATTTAATGCCAAATCTTCAAGGATCTTAGCATTTGTAGCAAGACTTCCTTTTTTTGTTTTTTTTAATTTAGCTATCTTTAGTTCATTATATATTATTTCCCCAAGTTGTTTTGGGGACCCAATGTTAAATTCTTTTCCAGCATGAGAGAAAATTTTTTCCTCTATTTTTTTTAATCTTTCTGAAAATTTTTTTGATAATCTTTTTAAGTAATTAGCATCAATTTTGACCCCATTTGTTTCTAATTTCGAAAGTAATTTTATCATTGGTTTTTCAAAAACTTCGTAAATCTTATTTAATTTTTCACTATTTAATCTTTCTGACAAAATATCATAAAGTCTTAATGTAACATCTGCATCTTCAGCAGCATATTGAGTAGCTTCTGTTAAATTTACTTCTGAAAATTTGAGTTGTTTTTTTCCAGAACCCACAACATCTTTATAAGATATAGTTTTGTGACCTAAATGTAGATCTGAAAGAGTATCCATATTATGTCTATTGTTTCCTGCATCTAAAACGTAAGATAACAACATAGTATCTTCTATTGGGTCTATATTTATCCCCCCTTTTTTTAAAACAATTAAGTCGTATTTAATATTCTGACCAATTTTTTTAATACTCGGATCCTCGAGCAAAGGTTTAATTTTTTTTATAACATAATCCTTTTTCAATCCTTTAATATTTTTGTGTCCTAAAGGAATATAAAAAGCTTCATTTGGGCCATAACTGAATGAAACACCAATTAATTCTGCTTCCAGAGGATTCAAAGAAGATGTCTCAGTATCGATTGATATATAAGGTTTTTTATTTAAAATATCTAATAAATCATCAAGGTCTTTTTCTTTAAGAATACTTTTATATTTTTTAACATCTATTTTATTAGTATCCTTTTTTTTATTTGTATTAGAAACTGTTTTGTTTTCTTCGCCATAAAAACTGATGGCTTGACTTAAAAGCCTATTAAATTCCATATCTCTTAAAAAGCTATAAAGATTTTCTTTGTTTATATTTTTTAAAATAAAACTACTTGCCTCATCTTTAACAGGCACATCATCTTTAAGAGTAACTAATTTCTTGCTTAGTAAAGCTTTGTCTTTATTGGCTAATAAAGTTTCTCTCCTTTTGTTTTGAGTTATTTCTGAAGCTTTTTTTAACAAAATATCAAGAGTTTTATATTTGTTTATTAATTCTGATGCCGTTTTAATTCCTATTCCAGGAACTCCAGGAATATTATCAGAAGTATCTCCAGCCAAAGATTGTACATCGACAACTTGATTAGGTTTGACACCAAATTTTTCGAGGACTTCTTTTTCTCCTATCACTTTATTTTTCATTGGGTCATATAATCTGATTTTTTCAGATACTAATTGCATCAAATCTTTATCAGATGAAATAACTGTTACTTTTGCACCAGCAGAAACAATCTTTTTAGCGTATGTAGCTATAAGATCGTCGGCTTCATAGTTTACCAACTCTACTGAAGGTAAATTAAATGCCTTAACAGATTTTCTAATATATTCAAACTGGGGGGCTAAATCATCTGGGGCCTCAGCTCTATTAGCTTTATACTCTTGATAAATTTCATTTCTAAAATTTTTTCTTGCAGAGTCAAAAATTACTGCGAAGTGAGTTGGTTTATGTATAGAGTCATCTGATCTTGCTTCTTCTAATAGTTTAAAAAGCATTGAACAAAAACCATTTACTGCGCCTGTAGGTAATCCGTCGCTTTTTCTAGATAACGGAGGTAAAGCATAGTAAGCTCTGAAAATATAACCTGACCCATCTATAAGATAATAATGGTCTGTTTTTTTTATTGAACTCATATATACATATTACAATATAATTTGATCTATATTTAATCAAAGTATGAAAAAAATTGCTTTAACTGTTGAAAATCTAACTAAGATATACTTCGATTCTAAAAATAAAAAAGAGAACGTGGCTCTTAATAATTTAAATTTCAAAGTCAACCAAGGTGAAGTATTTGGGCTACTAGGACCAAACGGTGCTGGTAAAACTACTTTTCTTAGTATTTTAGCCGGTACAGTTTCAAAAACTAAAGGAACTGTAAATGTCTGGGGATTTGATATTGATAAAAATCCTAGACAAGTAAAGGCTTCAATAGGAATTGTTCCACAAGAAATAAATTTAGATGCCTTTTTTAGTCCAAAAAAATTACTAGAGCTGCAAGCTGGTCTATACGGAGTAACAAAAAAAGATAGAATAACTGAATTAATCTTAAATATGGTTGCGTTAGAAAATGAGGCTAACGCATATTCAAGAAATTTATCTGGTGGAATGAAACGAAGATTACTTATTGCAAAAGCTATGGTACATCAACCTCCTATATTGATTCTTGATGAGCCAACTGCAGGTGTAGATGTAGAATTGAGAAATATTCTGTGGAAAAATGTTAAAGAACTTAATAGAGAAGGAGTTACAATTATTTTGACAACCCACTATCTATATGAAGCTCAAGAAATGTGTGATCGAATTGCAATAATTAACAAAGGCGATTTAGTAGCATTAGATACTACGCAAAAACTTTTGGATAGAATCCAAACAAAAAAAGTTATTTTTAAAATCAAAAAGATTGATAAAGATAAAAAATTAAGAATGAATGGGGTAAAATTTAAAATTATTGAAAATGATTCGATTTCTCTCACATATGAGAAAAATTCAATTAATTTTGGAGAAATAGCCAATTATTTATCTCAAAATGATATCACAATACTTGATATTATCACAGAAGATGGGGATTTAGAGGATGTCTTTATTAAACTAACAAATAAGTAGATTTAATTTTTAAAAAAGATAAATATATACATATGGAATTCGTTAAAAATTTTACTCAATCTAAAGCTTTAAAATATTTATTTTTAGCTTTAATAGGATCAATATTTCTTGCTATATCGTCAAAAATAAAAATTCCTTTTTACCCCGTTCCTATGACAATGCAAACTTTTGTCGTGTTAATAATTGGAATTAGTTTTGGATGGAAACTTGGTTTAGCAACTATCTCTTTATATCTATTTGAAGGTATAATAGGATTGCCAGTATTTTCAGGTACACCTGAAAAGGGCATCGGTATAGTATATTTCACCGGACCTACCATGGGATATTTAATTGGATTTATTGTTGCTGTTTTCTTTGCTGGTAAATTTCATTATAATAATAATCTTTTCAGCAACTTTTTAAAATTAACTTTTGCAACTAGTTTTATATATATTCTTGGATTGTTGTGGTTAGGAAATTTGATAGGATGGGATAAGCCTATATTTAAATTAGGTGCTTATCCATTTCTGTTAGCAGAGTTATTTAAAGTTCTATTGGCAACTTTTGTAGTGAAACAGATTAAAAAAGTAAGAAATATTTTAAATCTATCTTGGTGATCTTTTAGAAAGAATTCTTTGTAATGTTCGCCTATGCATTTTTAGCCTTCTAGCTGTTTCTGATACATTCCTGTTGCATAGTTCAAATACTCTGTGAATATGCTCCCACTTTACCCTGTCGGCTGACATCGGATTTTCAGGAGGCTTTGCTTTTGACTCTGGTGAAGCTAGTAAAGCAGCTTCTACGTCGTCTGCATCCACAGGTTTCGCCATGTAATCTATGGCTCCAGCCTTAACAGCTGCAACAGCTGTTGGCAAATTCCCGTATCCGGTTAACATTACAATTCTACAGTCCTGTTTATTCTTTGAGATCTCTTTAACAACATCCAAACCGCTTCCATCTTCTAGTCTCAGGTCTATTAAAGCAAAACCTGGGGGTGAATTTTTAGCTATTTGAAGCCCTTCAGCCACAGATTTAGCCTCTTTTACAGTAAAACCTTTCTTCTCCATAGCCCTAGAAAGCCTACCTCTTAATGGATCGTCATCATCAAGTATAAGTAGTGATTTATCAGAAAAATCTGACAGATTTAGTTGCTCAGCATAATCTTTTTGTGACCTCATTACTTTTACATATGGTTATTATGATCAATATTTCAACAGGTCAAAATGACGTTTTTTCTTTGACTTAAACTTAAAAAAACCTTAAATGCGATTAAATAAGGTTTTTTTATGTAAATTTTTTAGAAACCTTTTGTGTAAACTAAAAAGGAACACAAGTAATGCGAAAATTTAAAGACGTTAACGAGTTAGTTGATGTGCTAAAACCTGATAACCCCGTATACTGCATACGGCCAGAGTCGATAAACAAATCCACGCAATTTTTCAAAAATAATTTCCCAGGAAAAGTTTTATATGCGGTAAAAACAAATCCAAATGAAAAAGTTATAAAAAAAATTATTTCTAACGGTATTGAAGACTTCGATGTAGCATCCTTAAATGAAATTAAGCTTGTTCATAAGATTAAGAAAGATGCAAATTTATTTTTTATGCATACCGTAAAAAGCAAAGAAAGTATTTCTTCTGCTTATTTCAATTACAAAGTAAAAAACTTTGCATTAGATAATAAAGATGAATTAAGAAAAATTTTAGAAGCGACAAATAAGGCAAAAGATTTAAATTTATATGTTAGAATTGCTATTTCAAATGAACATGCTGAAATAGATTTATCAAGAAAATTTGGTGCCCTTCCATCAGAAGCTTTAGGTCTTGTAAGATTATGCAAAGAACACTCGAAAAAGCTTGGGATAAGTTTTCATGTTGGATCTCAATGTATGCACAAAATTTCTTATTCAAAAGGTATTGCAGAAATTGGAAATATTATAAAAAAAACTAAAATTATACCTGATATTATAAATGTAGGTGGAGGCTTTCCATCTATATATCCAGATTTAAACCCTGAGCCAATGAAAAATTATATTGATGAAATTAAAAACTCTTTAAAAAAACTTAAGCTTGCAAAATTACCAGAAGTTATTTGTGAGCCAGGAAGAGCTATTGTTGCAGAAAGTGGTTCTACTATTGTAAAAGTTATTCTGCGAAAAAAAAATAGTCTTTACATAAATGATGGGACTTACGGCTCGTTGTTTGATGCAGGAGTGCCCAATTTTGTTTTACCAGCTAAAATGATTACAAGTGGTAGAGTTCGTTCTAAAAAATTAACATCATTTAACTTTTTTGGACCGACATGTGATAGTTTGGATTATATGAAGGGTCCTTTCTTGCTTCCTAATAACATTAAAGAGGGTGATTATATTGAATTAGGACAGCTAGGAGCTTATGGTTTAACCTTTAGAACTAAATTCAATGGTTTTTACTCAAATGAAATTTTTGAACTAGATGACAAACCAATCATGTCGTTATATGATGACTCGAGTAAAGTTGACTACTTGGTTGCATAATGACGAAAAAAAATGGTCCTAACATTGGACATAATAAAAAATCTTTTTTAAAAAATCCCGTTGAACACATTGATATAACATCTTTCGATGCCAGAAAAATAATAGAGGGTATGGGAAAAATGTCTTTTTCTTCTCGAGATACTGCTAACGCAGCAAAAATATATAATGAAATGATATCTGATGAAAATTGCTCAATATTTTTAACAATTGCAGGTTCTACTTCAGCTGGAGGATGTATGAAGCTTTACTCTGATTTGGTAAAATATAATATGGTGGACGCGGTCATAGCCACTGGGGCATCAATAATCGATATGGATTTCTTTGAGGCTCTGGGTTTTAAACATTACCAAGGGTCACAATTTCAAGATGATACTGAATTAAGAAAAAATTATATAGATAGAATTTATGATACATATATTGATGAAGAAGAACTTCAGGCTTGTGATCAAACTATATGTGACATTGCAAATTCGCTAAAGCCCAAAGACTATACATCTAGAGAATTTATTAGTGAGTTAGGTAAATTTTTAAAAAAAAATGCAAAAAAAAAAGGTTCATTAATTGAAACTGCATTTGATAATGATGTGCCAATATTTTGCCCAGCATTTACAGATAGTTCCGCTGGTTTTGGGTTAGTTATGCATCAGGAACAAAATCCTAAAAAACACATCACAATCGACTCAATTAGAGAAATGAGAGAATTAACAGAGATTAAGATTAAATCAAATCAATCTGGTTTAGTGATGATAGGAGGAGGCGTGCCAAAAAATTTTATTCAAGATACAGTTGTTTGCGCTGATCTAATAGGTAAACAAGTTGACATGCATAAGTATGCTATTCAAATAACTGTTGCAGATACGAGAGATGGCGCTTGTAGTAGTTCAACTTTAAAAGAGGCAAGTTCATGGGGAAAAGTAGATGTTGCAAAAGAACAAATGGTTTTTGCTGAAGCAACAAGTGTTTTACCTTTAATTGCTAGCGATGCATATCACCGAGAAAATTGGAAAAATAGAAAAAAAAGAAATTTTTCCCAATTGTTTAAGTCTTAATGAATTATTTAAGTCAAAAAAAAGGATTTCTCGGTTATGACGCTAAACAAAAAAAAGATTATAAAGTAATTGTTGTACCATTCGGTTTAGAAAAAACTGTTAGCTATGGGGGTGGAACTAAGAATGGTCCAAAAGAAATAATCAAAGCTTCTCATCAAGTTGAATTATTTGATGAAGAATTGGAAAAAGAACCTTATAAAGAAATTGGAATTAAAACTCTTAAACCTCCTTTAATAAAAAAAGATATTAAATCTGCTTTGAGTCAATTAACGAAAATTAATGAGGAAATTTTGTCAAAAAATAAATTTCCTCTAATTTTTGGTGGAGAACACTCTTTAACAATTGGATAAATAAAACCTTTTGTAAAAAAATATAACGAATTAATTTTATTACATTTTGATGCTCATGCAGATTTAAGAGACAAATATAATGGTGAAAAATATTCCCACGCCTCAGCAATAAAAAGATGTTTGGATTTCAAAAACGTGAAAGTAGTATCATTTGGTATAAGAAATTTATCTCAATATGAAATGAATTTTTTCCGAGATAACAAAGATAGAATAGAAATATTTTGGAGCAAAGATAAAAAAAATTGGGATTTAAGTCGTATAAAAAATATTTTTTATAATAAAAATGTTTATATTACATTCGATGTTGATAGCTTTGATGCAAGTATTATGCCTGCTACAGGTACTCCTGAACCTGGAGGCCTATTTTGGGACGAAACATTGATTATTTTGAGAGAAGTATGTCAAATTTCAAATGTAGTAGGCGCAGATATCAATGAGTTAGCTCCAATAAAAAATTTTAATTCTTTTAATTTTTTAGTAGCAAAATTGGCATATAAAATTTTGTCATACATATTTGAATTCAAACGTTAATTTTTAAATTTTCTATATCCCAAACAATTTGCACACTAGCTCCTCCCAACTTATCATCTTTAATAAAAAATAAGTTCGCTGACTTTCTTTCTAAAAATGTTTTACCAAGAAATGTTCCTAATCCTGTTCCAGAATTAGAATCGACTTCTAATGATTTTGATTTAATATATGGTTCACCAATAATTTCTATAATATCTTTTGGAAATCCTGGACCATCATCGTTAATAAAAACCTCTAAATTTTTTAAATTACTTTTCACTCTTATCTCTACGATACTTTTCGAAAATTTAATAGCATTTCCAATAAAATTTCTTAAACCATAAATTAATTCTGGTGATCTTTGAATATCAAATTTGTTTAAATCTTCTCTCAAATCTAATTTTATATTTTTTGATGAACTTTCTTTAAAGTTATCGATAATTTCATTAAGTAAAACTTCAATAGAAGTTTTTGAAAAAAATTTATCTTCTTTAATCTGTTTTTTTGAAATTTGTTTTAATATCTCGCCACATCTTTTTGTTTGACTTATAAGTAAATCAATATCTTTTGTGTAATTACTGTTTTTTCCTATTTCTTTTTTTAATTCAGAAGCTACAACACTTATTGTTGCTAATGGAGTTCCAAGTGAATGAGCTGCTGCTGCTGCTTGACCACCTAGTGACTCAAGTTCATATTCTTTAGCTATCACCTGTTGCAATTTACTTACTGCTTCTGACCTTCTTTTGCTTTCTCCAGAAAACCTAATCCCAAAATAACATAAAAAAATTAGGCCTATAATAATTGCTACAACGTATCCAACTAAGAATATATTAGGAAAAGTAATTGTTTGATAGTGAATTCCTGGTAAAGGATAATGAAATTTCGTTAAACCAAAAATAAAAATAATTGATAACAATCCTAATATTAAGGTTGTCCCCATGCTTAAAAAAGTTGAAGAAACTATAGCAGGGACAATCATAAGTAATGAAAATGGATTAAAAATACCACCTGTCAAATACAAAAGAACTGTGAGTTGTGTTAAATCATAAACTAAAAATAGTCCCGCATAAATATCTTTTATAAGAATTTGTTTAATGCCAAATTGTAAATATAAATTAGTGAAGATGCCCACTGTGATCACTAAATGTGTAAGTATAATTGGAATATCAATTTTCAGATAAAAATATACTATATTTATTGCACTTAATTGCCCTATAATGGCAATCCATCTCAAAAAAGCGAGGGTTTTCCTATCTAATTTAAGGTTTTCTCTCAACCTAAAAATAGTAGAAATATTCATAAAAATTTATGATCAAATATCTAAATTAGCGACATCTAAAGCATTACTAGTAATAAAATCTTTTCTTGGAGCAACCTCATCACCCATCAATATTTGAATCATTTTCTGGTCATCTTTAGATTTTTCTTTTGTTCCCTTAGTGTACTGAACTCTTAACATAGTTCTATTATCTGGGTTTAAAGTAGTTTCCCATAACTCTTCGGGATTCATTTCTCCTAATCCTTTAAACCTTTGTATAGATAATTTTTCTCTTTGTTCCTGTACGAACTTATTATATTCAGCTGTTCCTTTTTTTATTTTTTTGTCTGCTTTTCCTGAAGCTTTAAGTATATAATCTTCTAACGCTTTCTCGTTTTTTATATAAACACTTTTGTTAGATTTTGTAACTTTGAAGAGTGGTGGTTGTGCTAAATATATATGTCCTTTTTCTATTAATTGGTTGAATGGATGATTATTAAAAAAAGTTAGTAACAAAGTTCTTATGTGTGATCCATCAACATCTGCGTCTGTCATGATAATAATTTTATCATATCTTAAATTATCAATATTAAAATCTTTTGATCCAGTACCTAAAGCGTTGATAAGTGTTACTATTTCATTTGATGACATCATTTTAGATAATGCTTTAGTTACTTGATCGTCTCCATTTGATTTACCATTTACATACGTATTCAATATTTTTCCTCTTAGTGGTAAAACTGCTTGATATTCTCTAACTCTTCCTTGTTTAGCTGATCCTCCTGCAGAGTCTCCCTCGACTATAAATAATTCTGTACCTTCTCGTTTTTGAATCTGACAGTCAGCTAATTTTCCTGGTAGACCTGAAAGCTCGAAAGTTCCTTTTCTTCTAACGCTGTCTCGGGCTTTTCTTGCGACGTCTCTAGCCATTGCGGCTTGGGTAATTTTTTCTAAAACAGTTTTTGCAATTGATGGATTATGGTCAAACCAAGTAGATACTTTATCACTAATTATATTCTCAACAATTAATCTGATCTCAGACGAAACTAATTTATCTTTTGTTTGAGATGAAAATTTTGGATCTTGCATCTTAATAGATAAGACAGCTGTTAAACCTTCCTTAATATCCTCACCGGATAAAGTAATTTTATTCTTTTTATTGTTTCTCTCGTTGGAATATTTATTTATTACTCTTGTTAAGGCACTTCTAAATCCAAGTAAATGTGTGCCTCCATCTTTTTGAGGAATATTATTTGTAAATGGCAAAACTTCCTCTGAATAACCTGCGTTCCATTCGAATGAGCATTCTACTATGACATTATTTTTTGTCGAAGTTACATAAACAGGCTTTTTAAATACCTCTTTTTCATTTTTATTCACTAAAATTGGTTTTCTTTTATTAATGTGTTTTACGAATTCAGTTATACCCCCATCGTATTTATGTTTAAATTCTTCATCTTTTTTTGTAGTTTTATTGCAAAGAGTAATAGAAACTCCTTTATTAAGAAAAGCTAATTCTCTAATTCTTTTTTCTAAAGTTGTTGAGCTAAATTTTATTGAAGAAAATACTTCTTTTGAGGGTAAAAAATTTATTTTAGTACCTCTTTTTTTTGTTTTACCTATTTGTTTGAGTGGTTTTAACGTATTTCCATTTTCAAAAACAATTAGATATTCTTTACCATCTCTATAAATGTTTAATTCTAACCTTTCAGATAATGCGTTTACAACGGATACGCCTACCCCATGTAAACCGCCTGAGACTTTATAAGAATCGTGATCAAATTTACCGCCAGCATGCAGTTGTGTCATTATAACCTCTGCAGCAGACATTTTTTCACTTTTGTGCATATCTACTGGTATACCTCTGCCATCATCTTCAACGGATACAGTGTTATTTTTATTTATTGTTACAGTAATATTTTTACAATGACCTGCTAGTGCTTCATCTATAGCGTTGTCTATTACTTCAAACACCATGTGGTGTAGACCTGATCCATCATCAGTATCGCCAATATACATACCAGGTCTTTTTCTAACAGCATCTAAACCTTTTAAGACTTTTATGGAGTCAGCACCGTAGGATGGTTTAGATTTTAAAGCAGAATTTTTTGACATAATTTATAATAAGATAATTAGTTATATCATTTTTATAGGTTAATAGAAAATGACCGCTAAATACTTGAGCTTAAAATGATTTAATATCAACACTTTTAGTTTAAAATAAAAAAAAAAATTTAAATTTGATAAAATCTAAGCTTTCATAGGCATTATAACGTAATAACTATTTTTATCTGACGCATCTTCAATTAAAACTGGCGAAACAGAATCTTTTAGATTTATCTTAATATTCTTGTCTTCAATTTCAGACGCTATATCCACCAAATATTTTGAGTTAAAACTTATATTTAAATTTTCTGAATTGTAATTAGCTTTTATAATTTCATTTCCATCTCCCGAATTTGCACTGTTAACAGACAACTGAACATTTTCTTTATTTATTGCTAATTTAACACCCTCTTTTCTGTCTAGTGAAACACTTGTTACTCTCTCTATAGAACTTATAAAATCTTTTGAGGATATTATTAACGATTTTTCATTACCAGATGGTACAACTTTTTTATAATCAGGAAATTTTCCATCAATTACCTTAGATATTAATTTTATGCTTCCAATTTTGAATTTAATTTTGTTTTCACTTGTTTGCATATAAAGTTTTTGGTTAGACTCAGCTAATAATGTGCAAAGTTGAAAAACTGTTTTTTTTGGTAGTATTAAAGACGAAAAATCATCTGGATTCTCAATTTCAAGACTGCTAGAAGACAATCTGTGGCTGTCAGTGGCAACTCCCGTTAGAAAATTTCTTCCATGAGCTTCGGTTAAATGTAAAAAAATCCCGTTGAGATAATGTCTTGTATCATCATTTGAAATAGATATCTTAGTTTTATTGAGTAATTTTAAAAATTTCTTATTATCGATTAAAATTTCTTTATCTTCAAATTGATCTGCAAAAGTTGGGAAGTTATCAGTTGGCAAGCAAAGTAAATTGAAATCTGAATTTTCACTTTTTAAACTTAGTTTATTCTCACTTTTTAAATCAAAATTTAATTCTGAGTTTGATGGAATTTTTCTAAGAATATCATATAATATTGCTGCTGACGTAGTTGTACTACCTTCTTGAATTATTTTAACATTTTCTATCTCATCATGAAAAATAATATCTAAGTCAGTAGCTACAATTGAAAGCTTTTTTTCTTTTAGTTGAAGTAAAACATTAGATAGAATTGGAAGAGTATTTTTTTTTTCAACTAT
>MDTA01030142.1_pt1 | contig 13414 bp, 13 predicted proteins | sample 811151 | NCBI WGS metagenome assembly MDTA01 (sample SAMN05326648, study PRJNA326480) | marine metagenome | isolation source: seawater | place: Indian Ocean: South | collected 2010 | reverse complement strand
TTCAGCCAGTAAATCTTCGATATCCCGGGGTATAGGAAGAACAAACGCTCTATTGGGCCCACACAAGCAAACACCGATTCTGGTTTATGGTCCCTTTCCTTTCTTTTTGTAGTTGCTCCAGGTGAAAATCGAGCTGATTTTCACCGGCTTTGGCTTTAGCTGAGCAGCATGGACGACTGGCTCACGAACGGGGTTCCACCGGCTTGCAGTGTCAATGGGAAATGTTAATCATGGCACCTATACTTACCATTATTTTAACTTTTGGCAATCATAGTGACCACATGAGTTGAAAAATAAGGAATGATCGCTATAATTACCATTTTCGACCAATTTGGTAGCTACAGTGTCCAATAAAAAGCCCGAGAAGACTCGATCTGCTGTTGTTTTTCCCAAGAATCGACGCCTGTTGGAACAACTTGGCGAGAACATCAAACTGGCATGTAAACGCAGAGGCTATACCCAGGTTTTGATTTCCGAGCGCACAGGGCTCAGCCGCCTGACCATTCGTAAGATTGAAAAGGGAGATCCCAGCGTTTCAATCGGCCACTATCTGGCTGTGCTCAGCGCCCTAGGGCTTGCTGGTGACTTTGCCAACGTCGCGCTGGACGATGAACTGGGTCATAAGCTGCAGGACATCAAACTGATCGGTAAGAAAGCAGGAACATCATCATGAGTGCGGAGGTCTTTGTCTTTGCAGACTGGGAGGAGTTCGAAGAGCCAACGCTTGTTGGAACACTTCGCTCCTCCGCCGCTCGCCAAAAAGAGCATTTTAGCTTCAATTATGACACTGACTGGCTGCAGTCCCCCTGTGCTCAGCAAATTGACCCTGAACTCAACCTCTATTCCGGCGAACAGCATGGCGAAGACGATAAGAATTTCCGGGTATTTTTAGATTCATGCCCGGATCGCTGGGGGCGTTTGTTAATGAAACGGCGCGAGGCAATTCATGCCCGCCAGGAAGAGCGTCGTCCACGAGTCCTGAATGAAATTGATTATCTCCTGGGCGTACACGATCTTCACCGAGCTGGCGCACTGAGATTCAAGCGCAAGCTAGACGGGCCTTTTCTGGACGACGACGAGCGCCTTGCTGCCCCACCTCTCTCATCCTTGAGAGAACTTGAGCACGCCGCCAGGAAAGTTGAAGAAAATGCCGATGGCGATGACCCCGAATACGTAAAATGGTTATACATGCTCATGTCACCAGGCTCCTCGTTGGGCGGAGCCCGACCCAAAGCCAGTGTGACCGATGAGGATGGACACCTATGGATCGCCAAGTTCCCCAGCCAGCATGATGACTACGATATCGCCGCCTGGGAGTATGTCGCTTATGCGCTCGCCCTGGACGCCGGTGTTACCATGCCGGAGAGCCGGATAGAAAAATTCGGCAGCCATCATCATACCTTCCTGACTAAACGTTTCGATCGTACCAAGGAAAGCCGCCTTCACTTTACTTCGGCGATGACCCAACTCGGCTATTACGATGGTGATTATGAAGCCAGTTATCTGGAGCTCGCGCAATTCCTGACAGAACACGGTGCAAACACCAAAGAAGACCTCGCGCAGTTATGGCGTCGCGTTGTGTTTTACATCGCCATTTCCAATACAGATGACCACCTCCGTAACCACGGATTCATATACAACAAGGGGGGCTGGCTGCTATCTCCAGCATATGACATTAACCCGGTCACACCAGCCAATGGATTGCACCTCAACATCACCGACAGCGATAACAGTCTGGACTATGAGTTGGCCATGGAAGTCATCGACTTCTTTCAACTCGACCGTGGGCAAGCACTAAAAATTAAAGATGAAGTACTCGCCAGTCTTAGCAACTGGAAGGCTAAAGCAAGCGCCGCTGGGCTGAGTAGGAGTGAGCAAAAATTGATGGAACCGGCATTCAATCTCTAACCCGACTTTTTGGGTGATTTTGCTCCGTGGAACGTGAGTGGAACGTAAATTAAGAGAAATTCTATATCCTGTTGAATTTAAGAGATTTTATTTGACGGCCTTGAAAGTTCAAGTCCTCTCCTGGGCACCAAACTCAAAACCTATCGAGAACCCTCGTTGCGATCGTGAGTGTCGTGCCATGAACGGCAAGAAGACTATTCCAGCTACGCGCTAGCAGCGCTTGCATTCGTTGGCTCGCTGCCGTGTTGCACGAAACGTCGTCTGGCCCTTTTCAAGAAACCCCATTTCTCTCAAGCCTTTGATTTCACGTTAAAGCACAGCGCCAATAAGGATGGTTGATCGACCGATTACACCCAAAGGCAATACCTCGGGAAAAGCACTAAATAAGAGCAATAAGATGACACCTGCAGCCACGACGGAAATCTCCTCCTTTGCCAGTCTTGGAATCTTAGGAGAAGAGAACCGACTGTCGTCGGGTTGGGGTGCTTCCGATTGCCGCGACCGATCGGACGAACTTAGCAGACGGTGTTCCTCCACCTCGTATTCATCGGCGCTTTTCACAAAAGGCTTTGTCTCAGGAGGTGTTGTCAAACCGGACTTGGCCACATCGGGCTTGGTGGTAAACCGAGAGTTAAAACCCATCACTACCCCCAATTACACTGGATAACGACCCGTCGGTCATCGTTTTGCTCTGCGACCAAAACAAGGCCCCAGCTCCGGGACTCCGCTTCGTTAACCTGCCAACCTAAAAGCTCCAATTGATTTTGGTGGTGCTGAAGCACCGCGTGACAATCGCCGATACCGGCCGCATAGGTTCCCAAGAATTCCTCGCCTTGGTAAACAGCCCCGCTATACGGGCCCGCAATAGCATTTTCGACAAAAGATAAACTGGCAATCATCAACAGGCTAACGACCAGCGTGTCTTTGATGTTGGAAATCATGTGTTGCACTCCTGTTTAAACAACGTGTTAAGGCGCAGCTAGCCCATGGCTTCTGTACCCGAATAGCGACAGTCATTTTCTTTTTCAGGAGTGAACGAGGTTCACTAGAGGCGGCTTCTTTTTGAAGCTCTGGCGGTAGTTTGCGTTGGAGCATCACAAGCACGCAACACCCTAGAAGGGTTAGCAGCGAATTGGAGCATCAGATCAGCCCAAGCTACACAGGGAATGCCGATCACCAGGTCTCTTTGTAGGGCCTTAAATCGAGTTCATGCGTCCATGCGGAGGCAGGCTGAGCATGCAGTGCCCAAAATGCGTCGGCGATTGCATCGGGATCTAACGCGCCATCATCACCGAGCGATTCCAAATAGTCTGCAAAACGCCCCCGGACAATATCGCCGTTAACCACACCGTCGATGATGACGTGGGCAACATGGACACCCTGAGGTCCGTATTCACGCGCAAGCGCTTGAGCGAGATTTCGAAGCCCTGCCTTGGCCACAGCAAAATGCGCGAAGTTCGGACGGCCCCGAAGTGACGCAGATGCGCCGGTAAAAAAGAGAGAACCTTTGCCTTGTTCGGACAACAGTGGCAGTGCAAGGCGAGAGGTCAAAAACGCACCGAAACATCCTATGCGCCAAAAGTCTTCAAACTGCTCAGGAGACAGGTCACTAAACTTAATCGGAAGATTGCTCCCCGCATTGTAGATCACAGCCGACAGCGGCTCGTTGCGCGCCCGAACAAGCTCAAAAACGCGCTGCTGGTCCTCCTGCGAAGTGACATCAGCAACAATGGATTCAATGGAGCCCCCGGCGGCACTAATATCCGCAGCGGTAGTATTGAGCTTCTCAAGTGTCCGACCAGCGATCATCACATGGTAACCGGCACCCGCGAATTTGCGCGCGACTGCTGCGCCAACCCCCGCAGCTGCTCCGACTCCCAAAATCAAAACCGTTCCTGACACGGCGACCTCCCCACTAATGTTGTGACAAGCATCGATACTTACGATCGGCTCGGCGTCAATGATAAGCTGTCAGTATGCAGTGCACGAGGAGTGATGCCCAAATCAGCACTGCGCCTCATCAGTCAATTAGAACCGCAACAAGTTACTGCATCGAGTCCGCGCTCATGATCGACGATAAATCAATCGCGTGATCAAGAATACGAGTGACCTGTAGTTCGACATCGGGTGTGAAAGTAAAACCAAGGAAAGCGCAGCGACCCAGCTCGATACATCCCATCATGACCGCGCCCTCATCAGAGGCATCGCCAATCATCTCAGAGACCCCATTGAAGAATAGGTATTGATCTAGCTCACCGGCTTTCATCAGATCAGCACACAACGCATCCAATGGATTTTTAATCTGGTCTATCACCACATCTGAAAAGTCCATGTTGCCTCCTGATCGCGTTTTGCATACACGGTACTGTGTTACGGCAGTGCCGCCAATCAAAACCCAACGTTTGACGCGAAACTGACTAGGAGCGGCGGTGACACGTAACTGACAGATTTATGAAAACACCGGCTTTTGTGTAACGCTAAAGCCCCCTGGAAGCATGGGACCGATGAATGGCCATCAGGCAGTCTATATTTTCAATTGACCTTGAGTACGATGAGGCGCGCGTTTTCTACACCGGTGCGAAAAATCGCGTGCAAGTCACCGCTTACGATGGCAAGAAGATCAATCTGCCCTGGTCGATGCTTCAACCGTTCTTCACGCCATCAGGCGTACAAGGCCGGTTTGTCATCCAGTACACCGACGAGGGAAAAATGCTCGATCTCAAAAGACTCTAGCAATATCAAAGCGTCACGAAGCCGCTACGCAAGCCGTTGAATGGCGCGCTCAGCCCCATTCAAGGCTTTTAAAATCCCCTCACGCAGGCCATCCATGTCGACACCGTCAGTGCTCTTTTGACCCGCGCGATAACGCGCATACACGCCGTGCAAAATAGCAGCCGTCTTCCAGTTGTTAAATCCGACGTAATAATCGAGCAGATCAACGGAAAACCCTGTCCGCTCTGCATAGCGCTGAGCCAACTCGGCGCGGAAAGGGAACCCTGAGACTGCAGTCGGTGCTGTGGGCTCGAGGTAAGGGTCGTCGGCGCTCTCGGGCCAAGCACGAAGGGTATAACCTAGATCCGCCAACGGATCGCCAAGTGTCGCGAGTTCCCAATCAAGTACCGCTGAAACTTTTGAGTCCCGTCCAAATAAGCAATTGTGCAAATAGTAGTCACCGTGAACCACGCTTGCTCTGACTTGCTCCGGCTGATGGGCGAGGAAATAGTCTTTGAAGTCATGGGCGCGAGGGTCATCCAGTTCCGCATAGGCGATGGAAGATTCCCATGAACGGTACCAAGCCTTAATTTGGCGCCCAACATAATCCTCTTTCTTGCCCAATGCTGAGAGCCCAATGGCATCGGGATCAAGTACATGCATGTCAGCCAAGGTATCAATAAACGAATACGCCAAGGTGGTTCGTTGCGTCTCGGGAACCCAGAACAGTGTGTCTTCACTGCTAAAGAGTGGTCGGCCCTCAGAAAAGCCCATCACATAGAACAGGGCTCCTGTTATCGACAGATCCTCACAAAAACCGATGGGTTGGGGTACGGGAAACCCTTGTGGAGCGAAAGCGGCGATTAAGGACCACTCACGGTTCATGTCGTGCGCTTTCGGCAAGAGCTCGCCCATGGGTGGTCTCCGGATAACGGCTCGCTTGCCTGACGCATCCTCGAGCCTGTAGGTCAAATTAGAGTGACCGCCCTCCAATCGGGTCCATGAGAATGGCGGTTTGAAGTAATCGGTATTAGCAGCAATCCAGGCCTCCACAGCCGGAATGTCGTAACCCTCTGCTGATCTGGATGTTTCATTCTGATTATTGTTCATCAACGTCTCAGTCTATTGCACAACAGGATCTCTATTCGATCGTACTCAGGGTTTTAGCAGCTGCCAACGGCATTTTGCTGATAACCCCTATCACGACGGAAGAATTTCCGGGGCAAGGAAGCTATAGTGAACCGTCGTTCAGTAACACTTTTTCCTACTGGACTAAGCTAGGAGGACCTGTGCTTTATCACATCCTGTGTCTTGATAAACCCGGCAGCTTACAGACTCGCCTCGACAATCGAGAGGCTCATTTAGCTGTCGTAAAAGCCCTAGGTGACCGTCTCTTTGCAGCCGGTCCTCTGCTCAATGCCGATGACGAAATGATTGGCTCAGTGCTCATCATCGACTTCGACAGTGATGCGGCAGCCAAGACCTTTTGTGAGCAAGACCCATATGCACAAGCTGGATTGTTCGAGCAGGTAACGGTGACGCGCTGGCGTAAGACGTTGCCCGCCTAGACGCCGTCAACGACTGAGGCTTGAGACCGTAAACAGAATCGCTTCGTAGCGAAAAAGCAGTCTTTAATTGAAGACATCAAAAGTGTGAGAAAACTTCAAAATCCACTCGCGGCGCTTTTCAGTGAATAAACCCACGTCGTCATCTCGCGTCTCGTTATAAACGAGGTAAAAACCTGCGTCCGCCGAGGTCAACCAAGCGAATCGAATATTCGAGGCAACCACATCGGTTGCATCGTTGTACTGCACCAACGCCTGAAGCGATACCTTGGGATTAAACGAGTAGGTCATCCGAAGCGAACCCACATTGATCTCAAGTTTTTCGGGGTTATTGGGACGCTGAATCTCGTTATACGTCCAACCTAACCGTGCGTTGAATGTCTCGCCAATGCGGTATCTGAGACTCGGGGTCAGTTGAGTACGATCACCGCCGAAGAAGCCACCAATCTTTGCCGTCATATTAAAGGAGAGCGGCTGGCTATCATCAGTCATCAGCACCAACTGAAGTTCTTCGTCGTCGTAATCCCCGGCCTCGACCACTTGTCCGGGCGCAAGCTCAAAGTCCTCTCGCACGCCTTCATGCAAGAAGTTCACACCCGTGTGAATCTCAAAGCCTGATTTCCACTCCCAGTGGTTATCAACATGCAAAAACCCAGTCTCATGTAAACCATCGCCACCCCAGTAACCGCGATAGGCAATATGAGGTCGGAGCTCAAGTAGATGTTGCCAGGAAGGATCGCGCCATCGTTTCAGGGCGAACAGCCAACCACGCTGAAAGTCTGTTCGCTGCAGAAAGCCCACTTCGGGATTAAAGTTTTTACCTACCTCAGTAAAACTTGCCGAGTAGGACCACTCCTGTGTATCCGCTGCCGCCGAAAGGTGCAACGCGGTGTCGTCCCCGTTTAGTCCGGGCGTCTCGGTCTTGGCAAAGAAACCCGACAACAAGCCATCTTCACCCAAGCCTAACTGGCCATCGACTGCATACGTACGGTTGTAATGATCAGGCTCGCCATCAAGGGATCCATTTTCCTCTTTATTCACCAGAAGAAACCCCAGACTCGAGCGGTTGTCGAACTCCTGACTGACTCGTGCGACACTGAAATCTGTCTGCGGCACCACTCCCGGTACTTCATCCGCCTGCATGTGCAGAAACCCTAAATTGGTCGCCTCACCAATCTTCCCCGATAGGCGTGCGCCTGCCTGGATCGGGATCTGGCTACCGTCTCCGGCTATACCGATCCGCCGACTGAAAAAAAGCTCTACCTCCCGCGAGATACCGACTGAAAACTGCCCAGCGTTCTCGAGGAAAAACGGCCGCTGCTCAGGAAGGAATAGACTGAATCGGTCAAGGTTAATCTGGAACTCATCTACCTCCACCTGAGCAAAGTCGGTGTTATAGGTCATATCCAAGGTCAAACTGGGTGTGACAGAGAATTTGATATCAAAACCCAACTCCTGCTCGCTCAGGCTTTCAATACGATTGCCGTTGCGCTCCTTCGCCAGACCATAAGGCGTCATTTTTAGGTTGCGCTGTCGCGGTGCCGAAATATTTCCCACGCGTCCGGCGTCAGCTAAACGTGAAAGGCTGTATTGTCGAGATATCGGCGCCCAATAGGCGACTTCGTTATTGCGCCGGATGGTGCGCTTGAAATTAAAGCCCCAGCTTTGAACATTCGCATTACCAAACCGCAGTGACTTAAAGGGTATCTCGAACTCTGCAGACCAGCCGTAACCACCGATCTTTGTTGCAACCTGCCAATTAGTATCCCAGTTCAGATTGAAGCCAGCTCCGCGACTCATTGCGCCGCTCGCTTCCTTACTCACCTGCGCGTCGTATTCGATACCGGCTGGGTTAGTACCGAAGACAAAACCGTTTTGCTGGTCCCGAAACGCGTCAATGATGAAACTGAAACTGTCACCATTATCTAACGATGCATCGCGCCGACTATCTGCAACGATGATGCCCGCAGGATTATCGTCATAAGCAACGACGCCGACATACAAAGTGGTATCTGTGTAGCCGATGTAGACATCGGTTTGCTGTGTTGACGGCGCACCCTCGACAGGGCGTTGTTGCCAGAAGCCACGCAGTGCTCGCTCGCCCCATGCGGTATCACCTAGCACATCGCCATCGATTAAAGGGGCGTCCGACAACCTAACCGCATCAGCGGACGGTTCAGCGAAAGTTGGCAACGATAAAACGGAGAGGATGACGACAAAAATAAAGCAGCGATGAGCGCGAGAGATCACAGGGTTTACCGTTAAAAGAAGCATAGATCACAAGAGCATAAGGATATCACCTACCGCGAATGGTGCCGGCAGGACTACCCCTTGCACGTTAGGCCGATTGGAGGATATTCGTCACATTTAAGCGCAATGTGACTGGGTCAATCGCTGTTTTAGCGCCAACGAATGATCAGGGTCTTGCTTTCTGCCGACTCAACCGCCATCGCAGAAGCCTCTTCACCAAACCGATCTGAAATTTGGTCTCGCTTTATCTTCAGTGTCGGCGTGAGCACCCCATTTTCAATACTCCAAGGTTCATAGGTAAGAATCACTCCGCCCATCCGCGCATGCTTTTCAACTACTCCGTTCAACTGCTCCACGGTGTCGAGCACCGATGCCTCAATGACATCACGGGGGGCGTCGCGCATGGTCTCCGATACGACGGCCACCATGATGGTTTTATTCATCCCCAAGCCAACCAAACACTGCTGTTCCACGTAGGGGTTGTCGGCAAACTGCGCCTCAATAGGGGTGGGTGCAACGAATTTTCCCTGAATCGTTTTGAAGTAATCTTTGATCCGCCCGGTGATATAGAGGAATCCGTCCTCATCCTGACGGAAGCGATCACCGGTATGCAGCCAGCCGTCTTGGATTAACTCGGCCGTTTTGTCCGGTTGCTTATAGTAGCCGGGTGTACATCCGTCCGCCCTGATCGCTAACTCGCCCTCCTCGGTGATCTTAATATCAACACCCGGGGCGGCTTTACCCAATGAGCCAAGACGTCGCGCACCTTCTCGACTGATGATTAGACTCATCGCCTCAGTCTGGCCGAACCCCTCCATCAACGAGATACCGACGCTATCCCACCACTCCATCAGCGGCGCGGGCAGAGGGGCAGATCCCGTAAGATGAAATTCGCAGCGATCGAGACCCAGTGCCGTTTGAACCGTATGGGCAATCCCGTCCGGGTTAGCGGCCAACGCGGCATCGAACGCCTCACGACCGCCAAATTTAGCGAGAATTGCCTGCTGCAATTGCTCCCAGACCCTGGGTGCTCCGAAGAAGAAGGTTGGGCGGGTCCGCTGCATGTCGCGGCCTAGAAATTCCAATCCTTCATTGAAGCTGACCGGCGCACCGTGACATAGCGAAGTAAATTCAATGATCTGCCGCTCAGCGAGGTGCGAGAGAGGTAGATAGGAGAAATAAATGGGGTCCGCCTCAATGGCGAGGAACTCACTGCCGCGTCGAATAGGGATAACGTTGCTATCGTTGGTCTGAATCACGCCTTTGGGTCGACCTGTAGTCCCGGAGGTAAAAATAAGCGCAATCATGTCATCGTGCTTGGGTACGTGACTCGGACTCTTACCCTCCCCTTCGCTCAGCAACTGATCCCATGTCAGCGTTGCCTCAGGTATATCGACACCCGGCAGGCTAATGACAGTGACATCATCAGCAAGCACCTCTTTGACGCGATCCCAGTTATCCGCCTCGCCGACAAAGATGGCTTTAGACTCGGTAAATTCAGCGATGTACTGCGCAACATCTGCATTCAAGGTAGTGAACAAGCCCACGCTGACATTGCCGGCGGCCATGATGGCCAGATCCGCGAAGAACCAATGGGCTCTGTTTCGCGACAAGAGTAGAATTTTAGTGTCCTTGTCGAACCGCTGCTCTAGCGCTGATGCGACCGCGTGAATCTGGCGCCGACTCTCTCTCCAGGAATAATCGTCACTTCCCTCGCCTTTAAAGTCACGCAGCCAGATCTCATCAGATTTCTCTTCTGCCCACTGGTCGAGGTAAGCCAACAAAGTATCGTGTTCCATGAAATCGCCTCTGTGAAACCTTTTTTATTTTTTTGGCACGCAGGTCGTCGCTCTGCCATCCACTCTGAGCATGCCAGACTGCACGACTATGGCAAGGGGGCGATGGCAAGGGGGTGATGGCAAGGGACGTGATTGTCCCGAGATAAGCTCAGTTCTGGGGCGCGTCTGGAAGCTGCGCAGGACCGAATCTTATTGAAGCTTGATAGCTGAGCGTCACCGCCGACCAAGCCCTCGTTCTTGCCGGCCTCGCTGAAGTGCATCAATAACAGTGTTCGCGCGTCAGGCTCGAACTCTGTGGTCGGTGGCTGGAACGAGGCGCGATAGCGAGTCTCGTTGCTGATACGCACCTCATCCACCAAGCCATTGAGAACCTCGTAATAACCACGGCAACAGTTGTTACCCCCAATTGCAATATTCTGGTATCCCAACTGGGCAGGGCGAGCGCTGTATTCTTTTTCTGCCACTAGCTGGCCGTCGATAAACAAACGCATGAGGCCTTCTTCGTTGGTTGAGGCGACATGTACCCATCGATTTTTCGGCACTGGGTAATCGGAATACAGGCGCCTCGAGTTCGCCAGTGTTCCATCGATAGAAAACCAACCTCGTAGCAGACCGTCTTTGCCCACTGAGAGTCTGTATTCCCGTCCTCTACCGGAGCCAGAATACTTGTCGACAATGATCCCCCCTCGGACATATTCGCGCAAAAAGACCCGTGCCTCGATGGTGTAATAGTCGTCGAGATGGAGTTCTTGGGTATTGCTCACCGTAATTGCCTGAGAGCCCTGATAAGGGTCGAAGTCTGCGGACATGCCGCAAAAAGCACTACTGTCAGCGTCCACCTCGGACACGCAGCCGACCTCATCTTCCTCACAGTCTCTCACGGTCAGTATCGCGTCCGCAGTCCCTTTCGTTTGATCGTCAATGTCAATTCGGGAATCATCGACCACCAACACCAAATCAACAGCAGGCTCGCTCTCTGTCTTCCCAATTTTCAATTTGTAGCGCCCCGAAATAGGCTGAAAGGGCAGCATCAGTTGAATGCGAGAATCGTTAGCATCGAGTAACCGGGGCTGAAAAAGGTAGTCGGCATCCTCAGCTCCGAAAAAGACTCGATCATCCGGAGTGCTGAGCAGTTGCTCACCGTAAACATTTAATCTTGAGCCCTTCATCTCGACCTGCAGTACGGGACCGCGCTCAAAATCAGTCGAATCAGATGCCCACAACAACGGAGGTGCTGTCACAGACAACACTGTCATCAGAACAGCATGTCTAATCGCTGTTAAAGGCTTCAAAAGGGCGTTCCCCGGAAAGTTATCGCGTATAAACCCTTAAGTATTAGTGCAATACCATCGCTAAAACGAGTTTTTCGACTGGCTAAGCGACAATTTGGTCAAAAAGCCTTCCGAGCAGCGATCGTGTATTGCAGACATCGCTACCGTCATCGGGCTGAGTCTGGCGGTCGATTGCATCGAGCTGAGCAGAGAGCCGCTCCGAAATCATATTTCGATTACAGTGATGGGTGAAAATGTAGAAGTCACCTGCCTACACACCTGCTACAGCATGCTCACTAATCTGTTCTGGCGAAAAGCCCAGAGCAGGGCCACCGCCTGAGAAGGTCTCGGGACCACCGAATTCGTCAGGAATTCGCGAAACGGAAGCTGCAATATTAGTCGCTACCAGCGCAGGACATAGTAAGCTCACATCGAGAAAATCAGGCGTCTCTCGGTCAAAGGTTTCTGTGAGTCCCAAGACGGCGTGCTTACTAGCGTTGTAGGCACCCAGTAGCGGCGCAGGGACTGCAATACTGTTTACAGAACCCGTGACCACAACATGGCACTGAGATCCTTGCTCAATAAGGCGAGGCCCAAACGTTTGTAAGGTATGCCATACCCCGAATTAATTTACCTCCATCACCCATCGAGCATGTGCCTCGGCGTGATCCAACAGTGGGCGCAGAGGCAGTCCAACGCCCGCATTAGCAAAGACTAAATCGACGCCACCTAGGGTTGCCCAGCTAAAGTCAGCTAGTGCCTCCAGCGAATCCTGTTGGGTGACGTCGCAGACAAACGTATGAAATGAGCCGCGCTCATCAGCACAGACAGTCAGTGCTGCCGCATCAATATCGGCGAGTACGATCTGAAAACCGCGATCAGCCAGCTGCCGAGCAATGGCGAGGCCAATGCCACTTGCACCACCTGTGATAACGACTCGGCATCTTTCAACCTTCATCGACTGCTATTCCTCTTCTTTCACCACTTTTATCCAAAAACTTGATGGCTGACTGCTAACTAGGCAACAACACCCTCGGAACTGAGCTTCTGTATATCGGTTGCGCTCATGCCAAAGCTCTCCAACACCTCCCGGGTGTGCTGCCCGTGTGTAGGCGCACCGCTTCCTGGCTCTAATCGCTCTCCGCCAAATAGCGGGGGCGCGAGAATACGCCGAGACGAGCCCGCAATTGGATGGTCATAAATATCTACCGTGCCATTCGCCAATAACTGCTCTTGAGCGAGCACCTCGTCTCGCGTCATGACCTTGGCACAGGGCACATCAACTTCGCGTAGCCGCCCCACCATGTCATCGCAACTCAGCTCGGCGCATCGCTCAGAAACAAGACCTTTGAGAACGTGGATATTGCGCATCTGGTTCTCGAAGGTCGCGAATCGCTCGTCTTCCAAGAGATGCTGCATATCGATCGATGTCAGAAAACGTTTCTGCATCTCGTAACTACCAGCGGAGATGATGACGCCACCATCACTACACACCCACGGATCGTAGAGGATATCGATGAGCATGCCTCCTCGTTCATGATCGTCACTCAGCAACGTGTGATTTTGAAAGCCGTCAAGGAAAATAAAGAACAAGCTAGAATCAATCATTGAGAGATCTATGTGCTGACCTTCCCCGGTTCGCTCCCTTAAGAAGAGCGCACTTGTGACGGCTTGGCAGGCTGTGTACCCCGTGATCTTGTCGCACAAGAGCGTACGCATGAACGTGGGTTCATCACCCTTACCTTGGGTAGCCGCGACGCCAGCGTGTGCTTGGATAATGGGATCGTAGGCAGGCGCGCTACTCATGAGGCCTTCAGTACCGAACCCCGAGATTGCGGTATAAATGAGCGCGGAATTGATACCGCGGAGGGTCTCAGACCCTAAACCCAACTTATCCATCACACCGGGT
>MDTA01203600.1_pt1 | contig 13416 bp, 8 predicted proteins | sample 811151 | NCBI WGS metagenome assembly MDTA01 (sample SAMN05326648, study PRJNA326480) | marine metagenome | isolation source: seawater | place: Indian Ocean: South | collected 2010 | reverse complement strand
CGCAGTGCGGAATGCGAAGGCGAAGGGGCGCATCGGACGAGACGAAAACTGGCAGGGCGCCTCGAAACGCTCGACCATTTTCTCTCTAAAAGTCTCAATTATTCCACATGCTCGTGCTTCTTGGGAGCCTCGCTGGGCGCGTTGTCCCTCGCATGCTCCGGCAACAGCGCTTTCAGCCTACGCTCATAGCTCGACGTCATCATCCCGTAGTACCTTCGGGAACCGTTCCAGATGGAGGAACCCAGGAGCATGAGGACAAAACCGGTGTGCGCCCAAAAGTTGTACCAGAAGACTGGAGCGACGAGCGTGACCAAAAGACACGCCGCGGCGTGCAGTACCATGTACCTGACGCACGGCCCGATATCTGCCGGTCGATCGTTGTCGTACCCGACCCACCGACTGAGGACCTTATTGCCGCGCAGCGTCATGTGAAACACGGTATCGTGGCTGGATCCCGACGCGTTGGAGTGCCCGTGGTATCGACCGTGCGAGACGAGCCAAGCGACGTGAACAATCCACCACACCGCGTACACGGTCATCGCGGGGGTGATCAACTCGACGTACCCCAACCCCGAGCCGTTCGCGGCATCCAGGGGCATGGGAAGTATGCCCGGGAACGCCGCCTCGTGCTCAGCAGCGTGCCATCTCATGGCCCACATTACCATCGGCGGCGATATGTGAATGAACAGCGCAGCGGTGTGCTCGACGCTGTGAAGGATGAGCGCGTTGGCCAGCGCCGGGACGGCCCAACCAAGCGGGCCGTTCGCGAGGCAGAAGCAAGCGCGGAACACGTACGGCGAAGAGGTCACGGGCGCGAGCCCCTCTTTCAAACCGGGAATGGCCCACGCCGCGAGGCTGATGGAGCCAACGATGGAGTAGGCAAACGAGAGCCAATGGCACAGGTCCATGAGATACAGGCGCTGGTGATTCTTGAGCTTGATGCTATAGGACAGGTAGTTGAGCATCACCGACTTGACCACCTGCCAAACCCAGTAGTACTGCACGAAGCGTCCCAGGCAGAACGCGCTCCATCCGACGTTGAACAATCCGGCCGCGAACGACAGCGGGGATAGGCCCTGCTGACGCTTGTAGAAGTCCCCCTGCTTCTTGACGATTTCCAGCGCCCTTCGCAGGCCGTTCTCTTCCTCGGAGGAACGGAGCGTAGGCGACTCGAGGCTCATGGTTCACCGGGTCTCTGTGCAGCTTGCGCCCGCCGGGAGTGCTTGTTAACTCTAGATTCTCTTTCGAAAAAGCAGCCCTCCAAGCAGAGGGTTCGCTCGAGGTGATGCCCGACATAGGGTCATAGCAGGGTGGGCGCCGAGGGTTTGTGGACCTGACGCGATGCATTTCGCGTACGCGTGGCCCAAGGTGCTGGCCAGCGGGATGCAGCAGCGCGGGGACGAGCCTGTCGTCGCCCTCGAGCTCAACGCGGGCCTGGGTTGCCTGGCGGTGGTGATGGCATCCTCCGTCGAGATCTGGTCGACGGGGCAGCACCGAAGACTCATCGGGCGGCACACGCGCGACCCGGAGGCGGTCGCCGAGGACGGCGCGTATCTAGCGGCCAGATGGCGCGGGGATGGGTTCGCACGGCTCGCGGTGGTCGCCGCGGGAGGTCGCGCGCGGCTCTTCGACGTCGTCTGGCCGAACGCATCGACCCCGCGAGACGCCGACGCGGACCCCGCCGCGTTGCCCGATCGATGCGAGCTCATCCTCCGCGCGACGCTCACCGTGGGCCCGGGCTCGATCGTCGGCATGATCCCCACCGCGGCGGACGACCTCCTCGACGGCGGCCACCGGCGGATGGGCTCGCTCCCGCCGATGCTCTCCCCGGTGAACGAGGAATCCGCCGCGCCGCTCAACGACGGCGTGTGCCTGTCCGTCGCCGGCGACGGCGACGTGCTGCTCCTGGGCACCTCCACCGGCCACATCGTGCAGTGCTCGTGGGAGGGCGGCGGTGGATCGAGCCACGACGTCGTGAGTCGCGGGGATCCATGCGCCGACGGCGGCGACCATCGGCACGGCGCGGTGATCCGCCTGGACTACTCGACCGAAATGCGAGCCGCCGCGGCGGTGATGTCATCGGGAGCGTGCGCGCTTCTCAGGATAGACGACGGCGCCGGGATCCCACCCGGGACGGGAACGGACGACGACGACGACGGCGGCGGCGACGACGGTCTTGGTTTCGCGGCGGTCGTCGCGGAGCGGCTTCGTTTGGAGCGATGGGTCGGCGAAGGCGACGCGACGTGCGCTTCGTTTTCGCCGCCGTCGCGGAGGACCGTCGCGGTGGGCGCCTCGACCGGCGCGGTGCGACTGTATCGCGTGGACGCCGAGCCGGATTACGACGTCCTCATCGCGACCCCGTGGAGGGTGTTGAGCCCGGCGGACTGGGGATACGCGCCGGGGGACACGGGGGGTTGCGCCGACGTCTGCTGGACGTCGGACGGCGGCGGCGTGGCGGCGGGGTGGTGGCGGAGGGGAGTCGCGGCGTGGTCCGCGAACGGGTGCAGGCTCATGTGCACGCTGCCGCAGGGCGGGGGCACCGCGGGGTCGCACGCGGACGCGGACGCGGCGACCCCGCGGGACCCCCGGGACGGGTTGGACGACGCGGCGGGGGGTCGAGACGGCGCGTCGCCGGCGTCGTCGTCGTCCGTCGCCGGCGCCGGTTTGAGCCCGAGACACTTCGCGGGCGGCAGGCCGACGAACGCGCGCGACCGCGAGGGGGGCGACGGCGGGACCGCGCGCCTGGCGTGGAGCGGCGACGGGTACCGACTCTTCGTGGCGTCCGCGTCGGGCGGCGGCGGGGTTGGAGGAGGAGGAGGAGGCGGGGACGGCGAGGCGAGGCGCGCGAAGAAGGGTCGGCTGCGCGAATTTTTATTCGCGGCGGCTTGCCCCCGGCATCACGTCGACGCGTCCACGCGGCGCGGCGCCCGCGCGCACCTGCTCAGGGCGGCGGACAGGGTCATAGTCGTCGCCGGCGGGGACGAGGACGAACGCGCCGCGCGGCACGTGATGCTCCCGGACGCGTACGCGGCTCCGAACTGGCCCCTCAGGCTGGTCGCGGAGAGCGCCGACGGCCGAGACCTCGCGGCGGCGGGATCGCGCGGCTTGGTCCTGCACGACTTCAAGACGGGCAAGTGGAGGTTCTTCGGGGACGTGAGCCACGAGAGGGAGTTCGTCGCGACGGCGTTGGCGTGGCTGGAGGGTGGGGTGGTCGCGGTGTGCGCGCGGTTGCGGGGGACCGGCGGCGGCGGCGGCGGGTCCTGGTTCGACTGGGGCGGCTCGTCGAAGGACACCGAGGCGGAGCGGCACGTCCTCCGCATGTACCCCAGGAACCACCTCAGCGTGACGTCCGTGCTGTTGGAGCACGAACTCGCGACGGAGCCCGTCGCGATGAGCGCGTTGGGCAGGTTCCTCCTCGTGGCTACTCCGACGGACTCGGGGAACCTCGACGTCGTCGTCTTCGAGGTTGCCCTCATCGGCGAGATGACCGGCCCGCGCGGCGGCGGCACGGCGCGGGTTCGACCCGTGCGACGCGTCACCCTGCGCGACGCGAACGTCACCGGCCGCGTCAAGGAGCTCGCCCTCCTGCCGGCGATGCCTCCCCGGCCGGATTCAACGAGCCCGACGGCGATGCGGGCGCAGGCGTCGGCGCTGGCGAACAGGGGCTCTATTGGCTCGCCTCGATCCGGCGCACTCGGCCTCGGGCCCCCGCCGACGCCATCGCCCCCGCCCGTCCCGGCGCACTTCATGATGCTCCGCGTTGACGGCACCCTCTCGCTGATCGACCTCGGCTCGGACGAGAGCGAGGGGTGGACGTTGGAGCGGGTTCTGGCGGATGGCGTGGAGCGGTTCTGGATCGCGAGCGGCGGCGGCGGCCACGCGCCAAACTGCGACGCGGACGTGAGGTGGTCCTGGTGGACGTACGGTCGCGAGGGCACGCGCGTGTGGTACGTGCCCGTCACTGGCGTGCCCGCGTTCCCCGCGCCTTCGCACGGCGGCGGGGGCGATTCCGTCGCATTCGCCGACCCGGAGCTGGAATTCGACAAGGAGGCGTACCCGCTCGGGATTAGCCTCTGCGACGGTTGCCCGCTCATCGTCGGAGCCACGCAGCGTTTGGCGTTCGCGAGCTGTTCCGACCAGCCGTGCTTCGAGCCCACGCCCAAGGTGCAGCCCATACTGCCCTGCATCCTGCGTCACCTGTTGAGGCTGGGCGAGACGGGCGCGGCGATAGCCGCGGCGAGAGCCGCGGCGGGAAAGCCGAGGTTCACGCACTCGCTCGAGTGGCTCCTCTTCTCGTCCCTGGACCGCCACGCGGGTCCCAACTCCGTCGCGAATAAGAAGGACCCGGACGCGACGAAGGAGGCGGAGAGGGCCCTCGCGGACGCGGTCCGGCTGTGTAGAGAGTTTCCAGAGTACCCGGATGTCGTGGTATCCGTCGCGAGGAAGACGGATTCGCGGGAGTGGCCGGCGCTGTTCAAACACGCGGGCGATCCGGCGCTGCTCCAGGCGAACGCGCTCGCGGCCGGGCAGCTCAGGACCGCCGCCTGTTACCTGATCGTCGTGGATAAGCTCGTGAGCGCGGACGTCGGGGCGAAGGCGGCGGATGAGGTGCTGAGGGCGGCGCTGGAGAGGCGGAGGTACGGCTTGGTCGGCGAGCTCGTCCGGTTTTTGGCTCGGCCCGCGGTGGAGGACGCTGCGGCGAGGGCGGCGCGGCGCTCGGCGGAGAAGAAGAAACGGCGCGGCGACGACGCCGATGAGGACGTCGGTATCGTCTCCGGGCTGTTCAGGTGGCTCGGCGCGGCGCCGGAACCGGCGAAATCCGAACCGGCGGCGGACTCTTCGGGCTTGTCGCCGCGCCGATCTCTCGACGAAGAATTCGTCCAAACCCCCAAGGGCGTGGAGCACGTGAGCGGCGCGAGGGGCGGGGTGATCGCCGTGCTCCAACCCGACCTACGTCGCACGCTACGCGACCACGCCGCCGCCCTCGCCTCCGCCGTCGACCTCGGCGCGCTCGCCGCGTTTGTCCGAGAGACGGATTTTGACGTGGGGGCTTTTTTTCAGCGGGAGATGTCCGACGTTCCGGGGGGCGGCGCGGCTCGACTGGGCGACTTCCCCAGGGCTCTCGCCGCGGCCGCGGATTCCTTGCGACGGCACGAGCAGCGCGCGGGGGGTTGGCCGGAGGTTGCGGCGATGCGGGCGGGGGTGGACGCGATGTTGGCAAAGATGGTAGCCGCCGGATGCGTGGAGTGGTCGCTGGTGACGGCGACACTGACCCGACGCGTGGACGTCCTCGACGAGATTTTCGACGGACGGGACGAGGTTCTGGGCGCGTGGAGGGTCGCCGTGGAGCGGTGCGCGGGGGCGGCGAACGCGCGCGGGGATACCGCGCACGCTGCGTTCCTTCAGTCACTCAGGGAGGAGATGTGCGGACAATCGCTTAAAGTTTGATTTTTATTATAGCAACGGCTCAGCAGGATTCATGGCTCCTGGAGTGTCCATCGCATGTATGTGTCACGCGCGGGGAGCGAGCCCTGCGCGTCGGTGTTGCGTGTGTATCCGTGCGTTTAGGAGATGTACTTCTCGGCGAACTCCTTGATGAGGGACTTTTTGTCGGTGAGCGGGACGCCGAATTTTACCTCGAGGTCGCCGCGAAGCTTCTTCATGGAGACCGCCTCCAGGTTAACGCCGTCGAGCATCTCCTTGACCGCCTGCTCGAGTTCCAAGTCGGTGGGCGCCGTGGGGGCGGATACCGGCGTGGCTGGGGCGGCGCTGGGAGCCGGGGGCTCCTCCTTCTGGCTTGGCGCCGTCTCTTCCTCGGCGTCTTCCTCCTCAGCAACCTCCTCTTCCTCCTCGTCTGACGCCTCCTCATCTTCGGAATCCTCCTCCGCCGCCGCCTTCTTCGGGGCAGCCTTCTTCTTGGCACCGCCTTCGATAGCCTTTTCAAGCTTCTTGAGCAGTGCGGCCTGCCTCGCGGCCAGCGCATTGAGCTCGGCCTTGATTGCCTTGACGTCATCCGGGAGCTTGCCCGTGGAAACCTTGGCCCTCTTGGAGGCAGCCTTCTCCTTCTTGGCAGCCACCCTGTCGCGCTTCTTGGCAGCCTTCTCGCGCTTGGCTTCCGCGGCCTCTGTTGATGGGATTTGGTGAAGAGCGAGAGATGGTCAGAGACGCGTCGAGGGTATTGGGGAATGGTATGTCAGGTGATCGGTTGGGCATCACGAAGGTGGGCACTCACCCTTGAGGTTCTTGTTGCCGGACTGCGTGGGCTTCATGAGCCAATCGAAGATGCGCTTCTCCTTGGCCTCCTTCTTGCCCTCCTCGCCCGATCCACGAGGCAGGTCAAAGAGGTCCAGCAGCTGGTTCAGGGTGGCGTTGAACGCGCGCTTGAGCATGTCCTCCGCGCGGGTAGTGGCCTTCTCGTCGTCCTGGGGCAGGCCGGAGAAGGCGCGGATGTTCTTCTTGATGATCGTCGCCTTGCCGGGAGTGCCGAACATGAGGCGGTGGACCGTCTTGAGGAATTCATCGTCCGACCTGAACTTGCCGAGGGCGAACTCCACTGCGGGGATGGGCGGGGACAAAGTAGGGAGGGGTCAATAAACTCGATCCAGGTCGGATCGCTTTCGTCCGCCAGGCGAGCAATCGGGATTTTGAAAAGGAAGAGGTGGGACGCGGGTGGGACGCACCGTTGGGGATGTCTCCAACCTTGGTGCCGGCACCCTCGGGGATGACGAACTCCTTCTTGGTGGGAGAGGCGACCGAGTAGACCTCAACGGTCGCCTTGCGTTCGCGCTTCTCGCGGGGCGCTTCTTCCTCCGCCATCTCGTTGCGATCAAAAAGTGAGCCTTGACCGCTTTCGGTTGAGGACGTTTGACTGTTTGAACCGGAAACCTCTTTTCTTACTTGCGCTGCGAGCCAGCACATTTCTCTTGCTTGCTTCGTTAAAAAATGCTTCTTCTGGCTACGACGGGTCTTGCCTGTTACCTCTTCCCAACCCCTCGGTGCGAAGCTCAGCCTGCAGGGGATCCATCTCCTCCTCCCCGCCCGCCCGCCTGTCACGCGAGCCGTAGTCCCCGTACGGATCGTCCCCGTACGGATCGTCGGACTTGAGCCACGCGAGGTCCACATTCTCCCCGCCGCCCGAATCCGCGCTCGCCCTCGCGCGATCCCTGCTCCGCTCCCGCCGAGCCCGCTCCCACTTGTCCTCGACGTCCCTGCGCCGCCTGCGCTCGCCGCCGACGTCGTCCTGGACGAAGGCGGCGGAGGAGGACGAGGACGACGAGGACGAGGACGAGGACGAGGACGAGGAGGAAGCCGGGGGTATCGACGAGTCGACGTCGTCCTCGTCGGAGGAGTCCGTGCTGTCCACGACGCCATAGACGTGGTGCGACCTCGACTTGGCCGGCATCTGAGCCGCCAGCCTGGCCTGCTTCGTGGCCGTTACCTGATGCCGGAGCTGGGCGCACACGTCGAACACGCGCCACTCCGGAACCTTGGACCTGCGACAGCACGCCTCCAAAAACGCTAGCGTCACCTTGCTCACCCGAATGTCGTACGCCTTGATGTCGTCGAAAACCTCCAGCGCGACGTCGATGAGGCCCTCGTGGCAGCACGCCTCGCACATCACCTCGAGCAACTCGCGTCGCGCGCCACCGTCCTCGGCGTTGCCGGACTCGCCCCTCACGCGCGCGGGCTTCAGAGCGGCGCGGCCCCCCGGCGATCGATACAGCTTGAGCGCGAATTTGAGCTCGCCGGTTCGCGCGGCGGCGGCGATGAGCGAGCGAATGGCGCCGGGCGACAGAACTTCCTCGGGGGGAACCTTACCCCTCTTGGCCTTGGCCTCCGCGGCGGCGGCGACATCGCCCTTGAGCGGGCACGCGGGTCCGAGCGCGACCGGGGCGTCGTTCTCGAGGCTCCAGTCCCCCGACGCGTCCCAGTTGGATTGATCCTCCATCGACGCAATCTCTTGTTCGACGGTCATGCCCGTCGGGCTCGTCCGCTCGTCGTCCTCGTCCCAGGCGTTGGCCTCGCCCTCGCCCTCCGCGGCGACTCCCGTGGCCGCCGCGCGCTCGAACGCCTCGACGGCGCGGCGGAGCATGCCCCGCGCCTCGCCCGAGTCCGTCGCCACCGCCGCGCGGCACAGCGCCTGCGTCAGCGCGGAGCACGTGGGCCGATCGGGGCGGTACCCCAGCCGGCGCATCCGCTGGTGAAGCGTCCACGCCCACTGCACCTGGCCCTCCGTGGCGCACACCTGGACGAGGGCCCTGTACGTCGGGGCGCTGGGCGAGTACCCGCGGACGTCCATCCACGACAAGATCCGAAGCGCGCGCTCCGCGTACGACGCGCGGCACAGCGCCCGAACCACACCCTCCAGCGTCGTGCGCTCAAACTTTCCGCGACGTCGCGCGATGGCCTTGACCTCGTCGAGCATGTCGTCGATTCTGCCAGCCTCGGAGACGACACGCACGAGCGCGTTCTGGCACCTGTCGTTGGGCACGACGCCGCGCTCGCTCATCTCCGACAGCAGCGCGTACGCCAGCTCGGCGGGATCGACGTCGGACTCGCCGGCGCCGGATGACGCAAAGTGCCGGCACGCGTTGAGCAGGCACCCAAACGTGACAACCGTCGGGGATACCCCCGCAGCCTTCATCTTACCGTACGTCTCGAACGCGGCGTTTGGATCGCCCCCCTTGCTCTGCGCGTCGATGAGCGCGGTGTAGATGAACTCGTTCGCCGGTCCCGTCGTGTCATCCGCCTCCGCCTCGGCAAACACCCTCGCAGCCGCCGCCGCTCCCTCACCCTCGGGAGCCGTCCTTGACGCCGATGCCATCAGGCTCACGTACGTCCGCTCCGACCTCGGCACGCCCGCGGCGATCATGTCCTTGAGCAGGGCCGACGCCCGTGCGGACTTGTTGGACGCGACGCACGCGGCGATGAGCGTGTTGTAGGTGATCGTGTCCGGGGCGTTGGACTCGAGAAACGATTCGGCATTGGCACCCTCCGCCCGCATCTCCTCGTAGAGCGCGAACGCCCTGTCCGCCCTACCCCTCGCGGCGTACAGCGCGATGGCGGCGTTGCGCACGGCCGTGGTCGCCGAGGCTTCGGGCGGCGCGCTCTCGAACACCTCGAGCGCCTCCTCCTCTTCCCTCGGCGCGCCCCTGCACGCGGTGAGCGCGGATGCCAGGGTGTAGGGCTCCAGCGGGTACCCCCGGGTGCGCATCAGCCGCAGCGCGCCCAACGCCTCCTTCGCGCGCCCCGCCCTCGCGCAGACGCTCATGAACGCGCTCCACACCGCCGCGTTGGGCACCTTCGAACCAGGGACCCCCCCGCCCTCCACGAGAGTCGCGAGGATGGACCCCGCTCGCTCGACGGCATCATCCCCGGACCAGGATCCCGCGGCGACCCCGCGCGCCAGCGTCGTCAGCAAACTGGACACCGCGTGGTTATTCGCCCCCATCCCCGCCTCGGACGCCCGACGGTACACCTCCAGAGCCCACCTCACGTTCTCCGCGCTCCTGGTACCGCCGTCGTTCGCCGCCGCGGACAGCGCGGCTCCGTACGTCCTATCCGTCGGCGTTATGTCCGTCGCGGCGTCCACCTCCGCCAAGACGTCCTGCGCCGCGCGAAGGTCGCCCGCGCGCGCGGCGGCGGTGATGAGCGAGTTGTACGTGCGCACGTTGGCCGCGCACTGGCCGGCGTCGCGCATGGCGTCCACCGTCCCCTTCGCCTCATCGTACAGACCCATCCGAGCGCAGGCGTCCACGTACGCGTTCATCACCGCCTGGTCGCACGCGCCCTCGGTCACCGCGCGTCGCAGCGCCGCCTCGGCGCTTCGCAAATCCCCGCACTTACCCGCGGCGGAGATGAGGCCGCTGTAGGCGAAGGCGTCGGGGGCGAGGCCGTGGCGGGAGTACAGGTCGAACGCGGCGACGGCGGCGGCGTGATCTTTGGCCTGCGCGCAGGCGCCCAGCACGCTCGAGTAGAGCCGCGGGTTGGGCGGCAGCGATTGGGCGTAACGGAGGGCGAGGTCGAGCCTGCGCGCGTCCTTGCACGCGCCCAGGAACTGCTTGTGCGCGGGGTTGAGCCTGCGCCCGACCTCTCGCATCAGCGCCCGGCGGTTGCGACGATTCCCGCTCTTCTTCGCCTTTGGGCGCCTCCGGTCGTCGTCGCCGCCTCTCGTCGCGCCGACCCACCGTCCCTCGTCGTCGTCCTCGTCGCGCGCGCTGGACGACTCGTCGTCGGCACCGATCGCGGCGACGCATCCCTCGAGGTCGCCGCGGCGCAACGCGGCGTCGAACGCGTCGACGATGGCGGCGGCCGCCCTCACGTCCTCCGGCGAGAGGCTCGCGAAGTTTCGCAGCGGCGACGGGACGCGCGAGCCTCCCCGGCCTCGCGCGCCCCGGCCCCGCGCGCCTCGGCCCCGACCGTTCTTCGGCGCGGCCTTCGCCGGTGTCTCGACGTTGGCGTCGTCCTCCACCCCGGTCCCGCGCGGATCCGCGACCGCCCCGACGACGACGTCGCGCGCCCTCGACGCGCCGCGGTGCGCCCCGTCGGATCCGCGCTGCTCCGAATCGCCGCTCCTCCGAGGCCCGGGCGCGACCGCGACCGTCCACGGCCTTCGTGACGCGCCGCGCGCCGCGGAGACGGGCACGCGCGACGGTCGCGCCGTTAACACGCGCACCGCGCCGCCGAACGTCCCGCCCATTCTCACCGGGCACGCCAACGTCATCGCGTTGGCGGCCATGGGATAGTGTGGCTAAGAAAAAGCGAGGGGCGCAAAACTCGTCACCGCTGGTTTGTGGCCGAACGGTCCTGGCTGGAGATTCCTGGCGTGCCGGCGTGGCTGCGAAACGCAGGGCTCCACGCACCGCAAACTTTCGGCGCGCGCGGCGGCAGGATGGACGAGTACGACGACGAGGGCCTGACGTGCCACACCGCGCCCGGCGTGGTGTTCACCACCATGGACGACCTGAAGGAGCACTACCGCTCCGACTGGCAACGATACAACCTCAAGCGCAAGGTGGCGGGCCTCCCCGTGGTTGGCAAGGAGCTCTTCGAGCGCGTCATGCAGCAGGCGGCGGCGGGCAAGAACGGCGCGCAGAAGGTGACGGGCACCTCCCACCTGAAGCGCCCGGACGAGCTCCCGCGGTCGGCGCAGAGGGCGCAGAGGTTCGTTCAGTGGGCGGAGAACCACAAGGAGGAGATCGAGGAGGCTGAGGAGTACGCGCGCAGGCTGGCGGCCGGCGAGATCTCGGACGGCGAGGACCACGAGGACGGCACTGGCGAGGATGGCGAGTCCGACGACGACGGGGACTGGGAGTCCATGGCGTCGGACGAGGCGGAGGAGGTGCTCGCGCGCATGGAGAAGATGGCGATGGAAGACCAGGACGACCAAGAGGTGCGCCCCGACCCCGCGGAAACCGAGACGAGACGACGCGACGCCCGACGTTTTTCGTCGCCCCAAATTTTGCCATCCCCTCGTGAGCGCCGACACCGACGAACCGACCTAAACCCCGTCGCCCCCACATCGCAGGACTACGGCTCCGAGAGCGATGACGATGAAGAGATGCAGCTGGACCTCTCCAACGCCCCCGTTCGCCTCGCGGACAACGGGTACGAGCTCATCATCACCCGCGATGACGGCACCAAGAAGCGCATCGGCCCGCGCGAGCTCCGCCGGTACTACCGCCAACGGCACAGACCGGAGGACAACAGGCAGTCGGTGCTCGCCATCAAGGCGGAGAACGCCGAGCGCGGCTTGGTCGCCGCGCGCGTCGGCACCGGCGGCGATAAGCTGGCCAAGTACGATCAGAACGGTCGGTTCTACGGCGTGCCGCCGCACATCGCGGCGCTGGTCAAGAGGGCGCAGAAGGCGGCTCGGAGGTACGAGGGGAGCAGGATGATCATGGGGGGCAGCGGGAACAAGAAGTTCGACCTCAACGGGCAGAACGTTAAGACCAAGCTGCCCAAGGCTTGTCCGTATTAGTCTCGGTTGTAACGCAGCGTCGTACGCGGTTTGTTCTCCCCTCTGTTACCCTTGTCGCGAATGACTACTAGATGAGGTCCAGGGCTCCATCCTCGAGGAGGCCCTTGATGAACCTATATCTCACCATGATGATGTCACCCTGGTCCAGATCCATGGTGTTGTCGGGGTCGTTCGGGTCGAACATCACGTCTCGCCTGTCCTCGCGCACCCTGCAGAACACGTGCTTGTCGAGGTTTGGCTCGGGCACCATGTCCATCTCGGCGTCATCCTCCTCGATCTGCTGCAGCATGCTCGAGTACTTCTCGGGCATCTGGCCCAGCACGCTGCCGAAATGCTCCTCGAGCATGTTAACGTAGTTCTTGGCGTACTCCTGCTCCTGCGGCGACAGCTTCGCGAACTCGTTCGTCTCGGGCTTGACCACGTGCACCGCGTACTTCTCGATCTTGAACAGCCTGGTGCGGTAGTACGCGCGGATCAAGAACCGGACCCTGTTGAGCTCCGCTTGGTAGATGTGCGCCATGAGGTCGTCCATCCCGCCGCCTCCGCCCCCGCCACCACCACCACCCGCCGCCGCCGCGGCCTCCCTGCTCTGCTGCACCACCAGCTCCTGGTCCTCCACCTTGGCCATCACCTGCTCCAGCAGGTCGTGTTCGAACGGCAGGAGCTCTGGGGCGTTCTTCTCGTTGACGTACGCCCGCTTCAGGCGCGCCACGATGTTGGTGGGGTCCTGCTGCTGCTGCTGGCTCGCCTCGGCGAGGATCTCGGCGAGGTCATCGTGCTGGGAAGCTTCGGCCATCGCGACTTTGTGCGGCTGTCGACGCGCCCGCGCTCCTTCGATTGCCCCGAATTTGACCTTGAAACTGGACCTTGGCGCCCAAGAGAAATCGGCAATTTAGGCTCCGCTCACTTCCCTTCGAGCGCGAGGCGCGCGCGAGAGCGAGACATCCGGCGCCGACACCGAATCTCAGGAGGAAGATGGAGACCAGGGATCTTTATCCGTGGGCCACCCTGGACCGGGCCGGAGAGGGATACGAGGACGAGGTCAAGGACGAGCCCTTGAGCGACGAGCCATGGCCGAAGCGCACGCTCAAGGAGCGGGTGCTGATGCACCAGAAGGCGACGCTGGAGTTCTTCGGGAAGGATAACTGGATGCTCGCGTCCCCGCCCATGCACGAACGGAGTGCGAAGCTGAAGATGGCGATCAAGGTGAGCTCCCGGCCCTGTCTCAACCGCACAACCCCGCGATCGGACGCCAGCCGTGCGGTAAAAACCTAACCTCGAGTACTTTTCCCTTCGTCCCGCGCAGATCCGCGACGAGTACCAGGCGGTGCGCAACATGCCCCCGCCCGAGATCCAGCCGAAGAAGAAGAAGCGCGCCGGCGACGACGAACGCGCGGAAACCGGCGCCGCCGCGGCGCCCGGCCCCGCCTCCGCGG
>MDTA01085773.1_pt1 | contig 13417 bp, 9 predicted proteins | sample 811151 | NCBI WGS metagenome assembly MDTA01 (sample SAMN05326648, study PRJNA326480) | marine metagenome | isolation source: seawater | place: Indian Ocean: South | collected 2010 | reverse complement strand
TACTGTTCTGAAGGCAGGGGCAGGGGTGGTCGATCGTATGGACATCGATGGTGACACATTCGCGGATCCAGCGAGAGACCTGTTCGTCATTCGGGTCCACCTGGTTCGTCATGATGCTGACGGCGGCTCGGCCATCGATCTTTTTAAGTCGATCCAAAATCGGCCTTAGGTACGCCTCGTACTGCGCCGGGTCTCTCATGTCGTCGATCGCCAATGTCACGACCGCTTCGACCCCTTGTTCCCCCACCCACTGCGGTGTGATCAATTTGGGAAACGATTGCCCGACGTAATAAGGATCACACGGTTCATCGAGATAGGTCAAGCGATTGCCCGCAGTATGGCGATCCAACGGATCCTGAGCTTGGCTCGAGTCCAACCACGCCAATAATCCCAAAAGCCCGATCCATCCATAGCGAAGTTTGCATTGAAAATCGGCAATCGTCATGAACTTATCCTGTCACTTGCTCTGTCAATCTCGGGTGTGATTCCTGCGACCACTTCTATTCTTTCATCTTCACAGACTCCCCACCAAAACTCAATCGTTTTCGTGTGACAGCGGGATCAGGACACTCGCAGGCATTTCGACTCGAGAAGGGTGGGAGTCAAGAACTGCGGGAGAGTGGCAGCGGTACAGCAGGAGCCAAGACGCCGCCGACACGGCGGCCACCTACAAATCACTCGGCATCGGAGAAACAGGCCGATTCAAATGGCCAACCTATTGGATCTTGGCGTGGAACCCCATGTTGGAGCACCCAAAAGCGGTGGACCTCTTTTCGACGACGTCCACCGCAAATTGAAAACTGGGATTTCTGGGGTGCTTGACCGAAATCACTCGGCCACCTCGTCGGTAGGCTCCCATGGAATCCTATCGGTCAGAATCGGCTCCCCCAGAGTTTCCTGTCGTTTTTTTCGCTTCGTCACGCTGGGCTCGACGTTTTTTCGCTTCGGAAATCCATCGCTTGACTTCGTCCAGTTGCTCCACGCTCAACACTGCTTCAATCGCCAGGTCGCGTTCACTCATCTTTTCTTTCAGCTCGTTTTCGATCACTTCGATTTCTTCCGCATACTCCGCCTGAATTTCATAAATCCGCTCTCGTTGCTCAGAACTCACCACTCGCGCGTAATAGAGGGGCAACCTTCGCGATCCTCGTCGAGCTTTGGATTCCGCTTCCGACTCCTCCTGCAAAAGAGTCGCTTGGCTGACAGGCCCACCACGGCCAACCGCCTCTGGCGGTGGAAAAAGCAGACCCACCACGGTAAGCAGGGTGGCAGTTCCAAGAACGAACACCGATTGTTTGGACATCGTGACTTCTCCATGAACAGATTCATCCTGAGCTGAGTAACCCGACGTTACTCGTCCCATCCATAGGTACCCGTCGTTCTGCGAAGTCACGTCCGTGCCACGAAATTAATCTTGATTCGCCGAAATTGCCGAAGACCGTTAGCCCTCAGGTGCGTTGGCGGCGGGCAAGAGAACGGGATTCAGGTCGCGGTCTTCCGGCTCGAGCCCGATCACTCGGATCACCCCCAGTTCGTTATCGAAGCTGAGGGGCGTCCCTGTGACTTGATGAATCGCTTCGTTCACCGGAAGCTCCAGACTCTGCTGCAGCGCCATTCTCCAAGCGTCGCATCGGGACCGGTCCCGTGCTATCCGCTGTTGGGCCGTGGTGAAGGCTGCGAACATCATGTCAGCAGCCACTCGGGGAAATTCGGGTTGGTTTCGTTTTTCATCCAACACTGTAAATCGCTCGTTCCATGTTTCATTCCGCTCGTAAAACGGTACAGCGCTCATCTCCATGACCTGCCGCATGGTGTCAAGGTAATAGAGTTCATCGACATCAATATTCCGGGTAACCACCAACGCTCGATCGAAGCGTTCTCGTCGGGCATCCAGATCCGTGATTTCGTCGTCCGTCAGGAGCGAGAGATACTCGCCACTCCTTACCATTTCATACACATGCATGCCCAGGGCTCGATCGCCTTTCCACGCCTTCCGTTCGTCGGGCCATAACTCAAGTTGTTGATTGAGCAACTCAAGGAGAGTTTCTCGAATTTCCTCCGTCGATTCCGGGGCCGTGGCAAGTTGTTGCACGCCCTTTAATGCAAACCTTCGGACTTCGACCGCCTGAAGTCGGGGGATCAGTTGCGGCGCTTCATCAAGCTTATGAGCGAGACGCAACATCACGATCAAAGGATCGATCCCCCGATCCGGATGATAACGGTCAATGGCATCAGCAATCTGTACCAGCTCCATTCGCGCGAAAACTTCGGTCGCCTTCAACCATTGGAAATCGGTTCCCAAACCATGAGCGAAATCCAGTCGGAATCGGGAATCCGAAGATCGCAGGGCATCTTTCAACAAGGATCGGGGCCGTCGCTGGTCCCGCAGGAGGCTGTTCAATCCCGGAAGTGCTCTGGCAAAATCAAGATCTCGTTTCGGCCACATCCTCATCAGGCGAGTATGAAGTGAATTGATCTCATCGATCGAACCGAAACCGCCCTGAAACACGGCCGTCAAATCGTCGGCACCTCGCAGTTGCTCTTCGGCCGCTTGCATTTGCTGAGGCAAGCCCTTCTCGGACTGGATTCGGGAAAGTTCGGTCTGGATGGCCTCATCGGGCGACTCAAAGGTCAGTTTCAAAGGCGCGTAAACAGAAAAGTCCTCGGCATTTTCATCGGCAGGCGGTGATCCACAGCCACCAAGAACCAGAAGAAAGAAGGCGGTCGACTTGAAGATTGTCCTTTCGTCCATCCGTGCCTCCATACACATCAACGGTGGAAGTTTTGACTTTCATCGTTTCTGCGGGCGTTAAAACTCCGCACCAACCGTCTTTCCCGACTAGTGGCAGATCGGAATCCTCATGTCGCAATTCCAAATTTAAGCTCACGGATTCTTTTTTCAATTCCCTTTAGAATCTCATAGTCGCTGGGATGAGGCGAATCGAATGCAGTACGCAGGGAAATGGGTACATCGTCCATTCGATATGCTGTTCCAGGAACATTGATCCCATAAGTCGCCACACTGAAGGCAACGGCCGCACCACGCGTCGTCGGCGTTTCCTTGGGATCGAGAGCGATGTAGGGAATTTTTGCCAGATGATTACGTGCCGGCTGGCTGAAGTTTGCTGCCGGATCACTGGCGATAATCATTGCGGCGTCCGCTTCACCACGTGCCAAAACATCAGACGCCGTGTATTCACCGGGATTGAATCGGGGATAACCACGCCCCAGGTTCACCCCAAAAGGGTACCCTGTCCGCCAAGTCACCACATTATCCGCTCCCGTGACATTACCATGACCGCGATTCGGCTTACAAACAAAACGCGTATAGCGGTTCATGTCTCTTGTCAGAGCCAATAGTGCTTCACTGTTTGCGTGTTTTCCCCTCGTCATCGTCAGGCCCATGCCGAAAAAGATCACGCCGAAACGCGCAGCCTTCATCCGAGACATCAAATCGGTCCATACCTCCAAAGGTTGCCCCGTATCTTGCAGGACCTGTTCTGGATCTAGCTCAATGCCTTGGGCCAGAGCACGCAGCACCCATAAGGCTTCAAAATCTTTTCGGGGTTGAATCTGGATGAACAGATCCGCCGCTTTTGCGGACTTCGTTTTTCGCACATCAACGATGACGCAGGTGCGATCCTTGCGACCGTTGGGGACAAACATCCCTTTAGGCATCAAGCTGTAACGGGTGAAGTGGCGTGGATGACTCTCCGCCGGGTTCGAACCCCAAAAAATGATCAAGTCGCCCCGATTCCGAACTTCGCCAAGAGAACAGGTCACTTCGCCCACACCCTGAAATGCCATCCCTGAGGGCCCATGACAGACGCTGGTAGTCGTATCAATGTTGCTGCCCGCCCAATCGGCAATCGATACGGCAACTCGCTGGGATTCGACCGTCGTATCGCTCAAGCCGTAAATCAGAGGGTAACGCGAGCGAGCGAGAATCTGTGCTGCTCGCTCAATGCCTGCATCCACAGACGCCGGCTTTCCCTCAATCAAACAACTGGGTCGATTCTCAATTTCATGATTGAGAAACCAGGCCGTGCCAAGCACGCAGGCCTTTTTTGCCTTGGTGATGTGCTGACCTTCAACATGCAGTTCAATGTCATCGCAAACACAACCACAGAACGTGCAGGTGGCGTCCTTGACGATCTTCAATTCGGAGGAAGCGTCATTTTTGGAGGTAGATTCAGTCGCCATGATAGACACCCTGCACTGAGTCGATGGCTCGCAGACCCACCATCGGAGAACGGCTCTTTCATTTCGAGTGCCTCCGACCGTCTGCGCACGGATACCCAAGCGGTCGCTTGATTATAGCTGCTAGCTCGCGGTTTCACGAAGACGAGATTGACCGTTTAGAGGCATCGTCAACCTTCAGCGCACCTTCAAAGAGGAGTAACAGTCCTGGGCTCGGTAGCTCCGAGACTCCATTCTTCGACGTTTTCCGAAGCGGACTGCAATGGGTTCCTTGGCTGGGCGACAAACCAATCCGTCTCGGCAAATAAAACCCCCAAGGCCATGGAACCCATCAAAAGGAGGGTGACATCAACTCGCTTCATCGTGAAGTTACTTCTCAAATGTAGGATCCGCATGAAAATGCCGGGCTCGATCACTCGGCTTCTGCGGCGAAGTACGGTGACCTTCGATTTCTCTTCGGGAGTCGTCGGTCGTTGCCAAGCCTGACTTGCCAGAAGTTCATAGGTGCGTTCATGAGAGTCGGGCCTGCGTTCGGACAGCAAGAATTGTGACGCATTGTCTCGATAAAAACGAGCCCTCGGCTCAAAGTTGATCAGCAGTCTTCCCCAAGATGCTGCATGAGTTCCTCACGAAACGGCCATCGTCAACTGATGCACAAAGAATTGACGGCCAAGAACGGGTCTGTCAGGCTGATGACTCTCGAAAAATTCCTGAAATCGGATGTTTCAATCCCGATTGCCGAGGCCCATTCGCCATCGCCTTATCGTCGCTCCCGTGAAAAAGCATCATGTGGCATCCACTCCCATTCTCGCAATCCGCCCGACAGTGGACCCTCTGCCAACCACTTCGCCTCGCCGTTGGAGTACAGATCCTGTGGTGCACGCTCATTTGCTCCGCTTACTCTGATCAAAACGAGAGGTTTTTCGAACGTCACGTGCGTCCCATCCTCATCGATCATTGTGTGGGCTGCCACGGACCCAATGTTCAGGAAGGTGGTCTGCGGCTTGATACACGGACAGGTGTGTTTCAGGGGGGAGACTCAGGGCCGGCAGTGATGCCGGGTCAGGCGGAGAAGAGCCTGCTGATCACTGCGATTCGGCGGACAGAAGATCGGGCCATGCCACCCGAAGAAGCATTGGCACCCAAAGATATTGAGTCACTTCGCCAGTGGATTGCGGATGGAGCCTTCTGGCCGTCTGACACGGACCATTCCGACAGCCTGGTCGAACAGCACTGGTCGCTGATGCCGATCCAGGAACCTCGACTCCCAGTCGACCCTGACTCAAATTGGCCTCACAAGAAGGTCGACGCATTATTGCTAAAGCGACTTGTTGATCAGCAATTGACACCTTCACCCCAGGTGACTCTACGCACCTTGATCCGCCGTCTCTCCTACGACCTGAAAGGACTGCCGCCTGAGTTGGACGAGATCGAACGCGTCCTGGAGGACTCATCGCCCGACGCCATTTCCCGGTTGGTGGATCGCTTCATGGCCTCGCCTCGCTACGGGGAACACTGGGCTCGGCACTGGATGGACGTGGCCAGGTATGCGGACAACAAGGGTTATGTCTTCTTTGAACAGTCTGAGTTTCCATGGGCATTTACTTATCGTGACTATGTCATCCGAGCACTCAATCAGGATCGACCCTATGACCGGTTTGTCATGGAACAACTGGCGGCGGATAAGCTGGACGATCTGGAATCGCCAGCCGACATGGCAGCGTTGGGTTTCATCACCGTCGGCGGCCACTTTGTCAATAACACTCATGACATCATTGATGATCGCATCGATGTGGTGACTCGCGGGCTCATGGGCTTGACCGTGACCTGTGCACGGTGCCATGACCATAAATATGACCCTATCAGTCAGGCAGACTACTACGCGCTCTATGGTATTTTCCAGAGTTGTTCTGAACCGATTGTTCCCCCTCCCCTGGATCCAGCCACCGCCGCAGAATTGACCGACTACAACTCGACTTTGAACGACCGTCACCAGTTACTGATCGACTTTGTTTCCCAAAAATATGAAACGCTGATTGCGGGTTCGCGGCGTCGCGTCGACGAATATCTCATTGCGGTTGATCGTCGTCGCACTCACCCATCGGCCGAAGAATTCATGCTGATTGCTGATCCGGAAGACATCAATCCGGCAATGATCACACGGTGGGAAGCTTACCTTTCTCGTACCGCAAAACCCGCCCATCCGATTTGGGGACCGTGGGCAGTGGCCTTGGAACAGACGCCTCCGCGGGAGCGGCTTGATCTTGAGTCAACACCTGCGGAGATTGCGTCGAAATGGAATCCATTGTTGGTTTCTCGCCTTCAGTCGGAGGCTCCGAAGTCGATCGAGGACTTAGCGAATCTCTATGGGTTGTTATTCCGGGAAATTGATGATGAATGGCAGGCGATCGGAAAAACCCAAGATGCCGCGCCCTTAACGAACGCTGCCCGTGAAGCCTTACGAATCGAAATCTACGGCAAAGACACGCCGTCAGACCTACCGCCCAAGCTGGACTGGGGTTTTCTGTCTCTGTTCCCGGATCGCGCAACGCAGAACGAGTACAAGCGTCTACTCAAGTCACTTGAAGAGTGGCTTGTCGATCCTGCCGAAGCTCCCGATCGTGCCATGGCTTTGGTCGACGATGACCAACCTGAGGATGCTCGGGTTTTTCTCAGGGGAAACCCCAATCAGCTGGGCGAGCGGGTACCACGCCGTTTCCTGCAACTTCTGGACCCAGAGCAGACTGCATTCGAAGAGGGTAGCGGAAGAAAAGAACTGGCAGAGGCCATCGTGTCTCCGACCAATCCGCTTCCTGACCGTGTCCTTTCTAATCGAATTTGGATGCATCTGATGGGACAGCCCTTCGTGAATACTCCTGCCGATTTTGGACTTCGAAGCGACCCACCCACGCTGCCTCGGGTGATGGATCAAACGGTCGTGGAATTTCGTCGCCGAGGTCGCAGTCAAAAGGCCCTGATTCGTCATCTGGTTTTGACACGTACTTACCAGCAAGCGAGTCGGCGACGACCCGAGGCAGAAGCGATCGATCCTGAAAACCGGTTTCGTTGGAGGCAGGAACCCAAGCGACTTCAATTTGAAGCCATGAGGGACAGCCTGTTGGTTGCAGCCAATCGACTTTCACCGCGGGTGGGTGGACCGTCTCAGGATCTGATCAACCAACTCGGACATCACCGTACGATTTATGGATTCATCAATCGCCTTGATGTGCCCCCAGTCCTGACCACGTTTGATTTTCCCAACCCGGCAGCCACCAGCCCCATGCGGCAACGAACGACGGTGCCGCCGCAAGCTCTGTTTTGGATGAATGAACCTCACATGTTGACCATTGCGGAGGAATTGGTATCTCGACCTGACATCGTGGATTTAGCGGCCAAGGCGAAACTGGAGAAAGTCGCATTGATCCTGTGGGGTAGAACCGCGACGGATGAGGAGCTTGAATGGGCGTTTGACTTTCTCGACGCATCTCCCGAAGACCCTTCGCGTGAAGTCGCTGGGTCCGTTTCTCCTGAAACTTGGCAAGCGCTGATTCACGCACTACTGATGAGCAACGAAACTGTTTTTATTGACTGACCATTCCGAGCCTGCAGCGGCGTTGCGAGAGACCCCACCATGAACCCATGCCCTGATGTGACCAGCCCAACCCAAGTTCCCACAAGTCGCAGGGATTGGCTCAAGCGGAGTGGTACCGGTCTGGGCCTTCTGGGTCTCGGGGGACTATTGGCAGAAGAAACGGGCGCCTCACCGCCCGATCCACGTCCGTCTCGCACTGAAGCCATGCCACTGGCGGCCAAATCGCCTCACCACAAAGCCTCGGCGCGGAGTATGGTACACCTTTTTATGAATGGTGGACCGTCCCATGTCGATACGTTTGATCCAAAACCTCTGTTGAACAAATACCACGGCAAGCCGCTTCCGGAAAGCCACTTGCGAACGGAACGAAAAACGGGTGCCGTGATGCAGTCACCCTTCAAATTCCAGCCTTACGGGCAATCGGGAGTGGAAGTCAGTGAGCTATTTCCCCACACGGCGAGGTTCGTGGATGAGATGGCCGTCATCCGGTCCATGCAGTCGGAGGTTCCGAATCATGAACCTTCACTGATGTTGATGAATTGCGGCCACAGTCGACTTCCTCGTCCAAGTATGGGTTCTTGGGTGACTTATGGCCTGGGAAGCGAAAATCAGAATTTGCCGGGATTCCTTGCCATGTGCCCAGGTGGCTATCCCATCGTATCGACCAACAACTGGCGATCCTCGTTTCTTCCGGGGGCGTATCAGGGAACCTACCTGGATACACAGCAGACCGACATCGACAAACTGGTTGCGAATATCCGCAATCCCAAATGGTCACGAGACGTTCAGGAACGACAACTTGAACTCCTACGTCGCTTGAATCGAAACCACGCAGGAGAACGCGAGAAGGAGGCCGCTTTGGAAGCTCGCATTCAAGCTTTCGAACTTGCATTCCGCATGCAAATGGAAGCACAAGAAGCGTTTGATCTCTCCCGCGAAACGCAGGCGACCCTCGATGCCTACGGCAATACTCTTCACGGGCGACAATTGCTACTGACCCGAAGACTTGTTGAAAGGGGTGTTCGCTTCATTCAAGTCTGGTCAGGTGCGGGACAGCCTTGGGATAATCATGACAATCTGGAAGCACAACATCGAAAACTCAGTGGGGATTGGGATCGGCCCATTGGCGCGTTTTTGGCTGACCTCAAGCAGCGCGGCCTTCTTGAAAGTACGCTCGTTATGTGGGGTGGCGAATTCGGGCGAACGCCAGTGGCGGAATTACCCGGATTGAGCGGTCGCGACCACAACCATTATGGGTTTAGTTGTTGGCTTGCCGGCGGAGGTGTTCGGGGCGGCACGACTTTTGGTGCAACGGATGACTTCGGGTTCCAAGCTCAGGAATCACCGGTTCATGTAAACGATTTGCATGCAACGCTGCTCCATCTGCTCGGTTTGGATCATCGACGATTGACCTATCGCTACGCAGGTCGTGACTTCCGATTAACCGATGTGGGCGGCCGAGTTCTCGAAGAAATCATCGCCTGAACCCGTTCGCGCACGAATCGACCCGGCGGCCAATGGGACTGAGGACTGAGACTCACGCGAGGTTAAAACCGTTGATGTTGAAGATCCTCTAGAGCAATTGGATGGACAACTGTCGGTCGTCTTGGACCAACCGAATATCATCACGAGAGATTGGATCGGAATCCTCCCAATCCGTCTCTTGGACCTCGACGAATTCTGGCAGATCCTCTGGCGACCGAGATCGGCTTTTCAGCTCTTGTAACGCGTTGACCATCTCATCCCAGGCACTTTGCCACTCTGGCGATTGCGCAATGATGGCCTCCAGTTCGCCACGAACTTCTGAGAGACCTTGGACCTGCCACTCACCCATCATGTTCTGCTGAAAATGGAGCGAACCGGTTTCCGTCTGAAGTTGCTGGAGTATCGACTCCAGTTGGGCCATCGCATCCGCAAGGTGCATTCGATGTTCGGCCAGATCGCGGTGCGTGTCGTTCAACCCCACGAAGTTCACCGCGTCGGACTCTTGGGAACTTTCCTTCGAACCTTCCTCTTTGCGAAGAAAGTGGCTGAAATCGATCGCGTCCGCCAGTGACTTTGTTGCCCCGATCAACGCGCCAGTCGCAGCGCTTCCGATTGCGAAACCTGTGTCATAAGGTGTAATCGTCATCAGCCGGAATCCTGGAAAAACGAAGTGGGGAAAGATCCCAAGTTCGGAGCGCCGAGGAAATCGGGCCCTTCAAGTCAACTATCGTCATCGTCGTGATCGATGTCGCGTGGTTTTCACCAAGTGCTAGCGGGATCGCCCCTTTTTCCCTCCTTTTTGGTGGATTGGAGCGGCAAAGCTGATTGGCACCATGTCCTCCCTCGATGGGGATGACGGATCGGTTTTTCTCGATTTTCGCTTGGCAAATCCGTCTCACCACACAACGATTTAACGGCCCGCGAGGTCGACTTGTCGTGGAAATGCGGATGAATCGTTACGGCTTTTAGCCGGGAAATGTTGGCAGGCCGAAGGAAGTAAATTCGAGCACCTGATTAGCGACCGTGACGCGACCTGATACATTGGTGGGCCGAGATTCTATCTCTTTCTCAAGCACATCCTGTGAATTTCGCATTCACCCTTCCTCTCTGGAGACTCGTAAAGATGTTGTTTCGCGTAATGACCTTCGCCGCCGTGAGCATGGCACTTGTGGGATCCGTTTATGGTGCAGACGATCAGAAGAAGGATTCGCCAAAAGCTCTCAAGTTCACCATGAAGAACATTGATGGCAAAGACGTGAGCTTGTCAGATTATCAGGGCAAGGTGATTTTGATTGTGAACGTTGCAAGCCAGTGTGGGTTGACGCCTCAATACGAGGGACTTCAAGCGCTTTACGAAAAGTATGACGACAAGGGTTTGGTCGTCCTTGGATTCCCCTGCAATCAGTTTGGTCGGCAAGAGCCGGGTAGCGACGCTGACATCAAAGCATTTTGCTCAGACAACTACAGCGTTTCTTTCCCGATGTTCAGCAAGATTGAAGTGAACGGCAAAGAACAAGCTGACTTGTACAAGCACCTGACCAGCCTCGACTTGAAACCCGCAAGCAAAGGCGACATCAAGTGGAACTTTGAGAAGTTCGTCATTGATCGAAATGGAGCAGTGGTCGCAAGATTTTCACCACGCACCAGACCAAGTGATGCCGATCTCGTAAAGACGATCGAAACGGCTTTGGCTAAATAGTCATCGACAGGATGACGGCTAAAAAGAAAGGGAGGCCAGTTTTGGCCTCCCTTTTTTGATGTCAATTCAATCTCACAGACACGACTTCCGACACAAGACTACCTGAACATTGGATCATTCGGATTTCCTCGCGACAGGAGGTAGGCCAACAGATCGAGCACCTCGTTCTCATTCAACGTATCCAGCAAGTCCGCAGGCATCAGTGACACGGGAGAAGGCGTCACCTCTTCCACGTCTTCCGCTGCTATCGTCGCGATTTTGCTTGAGTCCTCTGGGTCGATCAGGATCACCAACTCGTCGTCATTCTCCGATACGATTCGCCCCGTGATCTGGTTACCATCGACGGTCGAGACCACGCTCGCTCGGTATTGGTCCGAAATCACCTTGTTCGGATCGATGAGCGCTTCGGTAAGATCCTTGATCCCGAATCGTCCGGCAGTTTGCGTCAGGTCCGGCCCGGTAGCTCCCCCGTTGCCCGCGAAGCGATGGCACAACACACAGTTGGCGGATGCAAATGTCCGTTCGCCATTCTTGAAGTTACGTCCTTTCAGTTGTTCTCCGGCGCTTTCCATGACGGCCTTCAAGGTCCAATCTTGTCCCGGTCCCTGAGGTTTTGGACGTTCCGGTGCGACATAAGGTTTACGAGCACCGAGCGCCTCAACGGCGAGTCGCTCGTTGTCGGTCGCATTCTCATAGGCCTCCTGGTCAATGTTATTAAGGAAGCCCTGAAAACTTGCTCCACCACTCCAATTTCGTGCTTTATTGAACCATTCGAAGTATTGTTGCCGTCGTTCAACGGTCCAACCCGCGGTCGCATTTCGAAGCACGAAAGCAAAGTGCATTTGTTGCAGGTCGGGATGGTTAGACAACATGTTTGAGATGGGTCCACCATACCCTCGGTTTCGAGTAATCAGCTCAGCGAGATCCTCATCGATCTTCTCGCTCTTGGGCTGCTTCATCAATTCAATGGTCTTCGCGACCACGTTCGGGCTATCGAGGTAAACGAGTAATTGGACCCACTCCCGATTGACTCGATCCGACTCATTGGGAAAGTGCGGTTCGAGGTGGGTTCGGAGACTCTCAACCGATGCGTCATCGGGTCGACCAAGTCGGACCAATGCAAGTTGTGCGGCACGTGCGTACCCGAGTAATTCGGACTCGTTCAGATCGGCCAAGGGGGTTCCGATCAACTGCTTGATCACCAGCGGTCGATCCGATTCGTCTCCTTGCCTCGCCAGAGCGATCAAAGCCGATGTTGCTGCACGAACCGAAGACTCGCCGACAATTTTGTCTCGCCAACTCGCCACCGGTAGATTCTCCAAGGCAACGCGAGCGGCATAACGAATTGCACGATCTTCGTTTCCGAGGTTGGGCCAGATGAGCCTTAGCGCTTCCGCCGTATTTTTGACGTCTCCATGATGCAACGATTCGAGCTTGTGTCTCAATGCACGCGCTTCGGTGCCGGTCTTTTCCCGGGGGTCCACGGCGACGGTTGGGGCATCGCCCTTGTAAGTGACGCGGAACAACTCGGACTGCGTCCCTCGGCCGCCAATCGTGAAGTACATTGCGCCATCGCGACCAATCGCGACGTCAGTCAATGGGAGCGGCGTCCGGGCAACAAACTCTTCCTTGGTCGCCGTGTAAGAGGCCCCTTCCGGTTTGAGGTGAATGGCGTACATGGTTCCGAAAGTCCAGTCGCATATGTAGAGCGCCTTTTGGTATTTGGCTGGAAACTTCGCTCCGTAACCGAATGCGGCTCCCACAGGGGAACCTGGCCCGATATTGATGGCGGGCGGAAGCGAATCCTCGTAATACGTCGGCCATTTGCCCGTCCCGCTTCGCCAACCAAATTCACTTCCGCTGGTGGCATGCACAACTCGCGTTGGACGATACCAAGGTGTTCCCAGATCCCATTCCATATCGGCATCGTAAGCAAAGAGCTCACCATCGGCATTGAAATCCATGTCGTAGGGGTTTCGATAACCCACGCTGAGCATTTCCCAGGTTTTTCCGTCCGGATCGGTTTGAGCAATCCACCCGCCAGGTGCCAATTTGCCCCGGGCGTGACCTCTCGCATCCCATTGACGTGGCAAGAGATGGTCTTCGCTCCAATTGCTGGGTAGCCGACTGGTATCGAAGTCCCCGGGAGGATCCGTGTGGTTCCCACAAATGACCACGATGTGTTTTCCATCGGGTGACAATCGTAGGGCGTGAGGACCATGCTCGCCGCCACCACGGAAGTCCTTGAGCTTGACAAGCTCGTCGAACTGGTCATCTCCGTTGGTATCTCGTGCGCGGTAAAGTCCGCTTCCCGGTCCACCATTTACGGAGAAATAGAGGCTCTCGAATGCAAAGAGCATGCCCTGAGCAGATGTGATCGCCAGATCCAGTTTTTCGACCTGGACCTTCTTCATGGATCCGGGTTCAGGCAGAGTGATTCG
>MDTA01037699.1_pt1 | contig 13417 bp, 14 predicted proteins | sample 811151 | NCBI WGS metagenome assembly MDTA01 (sample SAMN05326648, study PRJNA326480) | marine metagenome | isolation source: seawater | place: Indian Ocean: South | collected 2010 | reverse complement strand
TTGAAAACTCAATTAGTTCTTTCCATTGATCAAGTTTCAAGTCTAAATAATCTCTATGGAGCCCATAAGTTTCAGCAAAACTATTCGGATTGTTATAGGGTTCGTTATATAATTTTTTTGAATAGAAATTTTTATTGTCTCTTTTTTGAAGTTTTACCGCTGATGCTCCTGCTTCTTTAGAGGCTAGTATTAATTCTTTACATAGTTCAGTATCACCTTGGTGGTTTGAACCTACTTCGGAAATAAAAAAAGGTAAAGATTCGTCAGAAATATTAAAATCACTAATTTTTATTGATCTCATAATTAGATTATTTTTCTATTATTTCTTCTTCAGTTGTTGTTGGAAGGCCGTCAACAACCTCAACCCCATAAAGCTCTTCACATCTAACACGATCATTAAAGTGATTTGTAGAAGCTTCTACAATATAACAATCTTCTAAAGCCTCTTCTTGATGAATAGCCCCTGGAGGATAATGTGCTACATCACCTTCTTCTAGAACTCTTTCTACCAGATTTCCTGAACCATCATCATATCTGATAAGCATCCGGCCTTTTATCATTATATGAACTTCGTCTTTTTTTCGATGATACTGTAGACCACCTTTACTTCCCTTATTAATAAATAGTTTTTTCATCATAAATTTGTCTTCAATTAGAGAAACTAATATCTCTTCACCCCAATTTCGTGGTCCAACAGATTCTGATTTAGGAAATTCCGGAGTTGTTTCTAGTCCAGCTTTATTCATAATGTAATAATAATTAATTTAACAAGTTTATTCTTTATTAAATTTAATTATTTATCAAAACTGTAAATGAATTGCAGGAAGTAATATCCGTACCATCTCTGCTTTTCAAATAATTATAAACATCAATATAATGATTCTGAAGTAAGTCTGGAAAAGGGTTTGGGTTTAAAGTAACAACTTCATTAGGTGTTAGATTTTTAAGCCTGCTTACTTTAAAAGACTGAAGAAAAACAACACTACCAACATATTCCTCTGATAGCATTTTGTTTTTGATTCTTATATCATCATAAGCTACTTTGCCTTCAACTCCCATTGTATGCCAATCCACTGGTATTGGATTATTGAGTTTAAATATAAAATATAGAGAAGGGTTATCTGGAAAAATAGAAATTTTAGTAGTTTCGTATTGCTCTAGGCACTCCTGAATGCTTTCCAGATATATATAAACATTTTCTGAAGTATAAATATTGCCAAATCTACTGTCTAGATTATTTAGGTTATATGTCAATTCAGATTTGGGTTTATCAAGATAAATATACTCTGATTTAAACTGTAAAAGGTTTCTAACTGGATTTATAAAAATTAAAATAATTACAATAAGACTGATAAATTCATTTCTTTTAATATCTAAATCAATAAAATCCATAATTGAAAGTAAAATAAGTACTAAAACAGTACCAGACACAAATAATCCCCAACGCCAGCCAATTGACATTATCGCACCTACTTCAATTGCATAGCAAACAAAAAAAGCTGAAGTCTCTTTTGATATCTTTGTTTTGAATGATTTTAAGAATAAAATAAAAATAAAGAAAAGATTTAGTAAATTAATTATTGGTTTGTAGGTCATTTCACCAAAATTCAAAGAGTTTATAACAATAAACAAAATAAAAAGCTTTAGAAAAGGACTTGTTAGAATTTTCGGTTTCATCGATTTAGTATTTAAAAAATATAAAGTTAATAGAATCGATAGGGGAATTAAAGTCTTTTCATAAAAGCCTAAGTGATGAATCCAACTATTTAAAAGTTCTAAGCTATTGTTTGGCTGATTCAAAGACTCCTCTAATAAGTTACTAAATCCACCATTTAGAGTCACATAAACTAAGTAAGAAAATGAAGAGATTGATGCAGACAAAGAGGAAATCAAAAATTTTTTAAGATTAAATCTATTAACTATTACATTATCGAAAAAAATTATCGCAACAGTTGAAAGAATAAAAGGTGTTTTCATCAAAGGAGATAATCCAATTATGAAATATCCGAATAGTTTAAATTTTTCTACTCTAAAAATTAAAAATGAACCAACTGCTAAAGTAAAAATCCCATCTACAGTAGGCCAAATTGTAAATTCAAAATAGTGCATATTTAAAATAGAAGAAATAATAAATATAGGCACTTTAAAACTTAATTTTAAAGAGTTGAATTTAGGGCTAAGTCTTAAAAGTGCAATTGAGTAAATTTGAAACATAAGAATTGACAGTATTCTTTGAAATTGTAAATTTAGCGATGGAACAAGAATATGAAAAAAATGTAAATATGCCGAACCAACAAAAGTTTGATACATAAAATCTTTGTGAGGCACTTCTCCGTTTTGTAGTCTTTGGACCATACCTAGTACGCGTGCTTCGTCAGATGGATTAAAACCATACTTTCCATCAATCTCCCACAATATCAGTGTTAAAAAAAAGGATGTACCTAATAACCAAAGAACTTCTATTTTTTTATCTATTTTTCTTGTCATTATTTACACACAAAACTTAAATTATCATTAACAGTAACTAGTATTTGTATAAAATATAATAACCTATGAATATTGAAATAAAAGAAAATCTTGAATTAGATAGTATTTGGAATAATGAGATATTTCAAAATCAGCAACAGACAATTTTTTTATCAAAAAAGTTTCTTGATTACCATCCTCCAGAAAGATTTAATGTACTCAATTTATTTATATTTTTAGACAAAAAATTATTTTTGATAATACCTTGTGTAAAAAATAGTGAAGAATTATTTTCGCATACTGGAACAACTTATGGAGGGATAATTCAGTATTTTGAAGAAAGTAATGAAGTGTATAAAAAAGTTCTTCAAGAACTCAGGCACTATTTAAAAATGAAAAATTTTAAAAGCATTACATTTAGACTTCCACCAAAAATATTTATTTCGCAATCAATAAATTCATTTATTAACTCTATTGATATATTCCAAGAATTATTTACTGAAGAAGAAACTTATGTGGATCTCACAAGAAATAATTTTATTGATTTGAAACAATCAGGCTACAGAAGAAATCACATTAGAGATATCAAAAAAATGGAGTCTATTGAAAGTGATTTACAAATAACAAAAGTTAAAAATGAAAAAGAATTAAGTGAATACTATGAAATACTTGAAAACAATTTAAAAAAACATAATGTAAAACCAACCCACTCAAAATCTGAATTAATTTGGTTTTTAGACAATTTCAAAAATCAAATTTGGATAGATGTTTTAAAATTTAAAGAAAAAATTGTAAGTGGAATAGTTATATTTAAAATGAATGATGAAGTTTTACACTATTTTTACGGGTCTATTGATTATAACTTTAAACAAATTGGGGCAATAAAATATTTATATTGGCAAACAATGAAAAAAGCACAAAAAGATAATTTTAAATTAATTAATTTTGGAGTCGATAGTAAATTTGGTGAAGAGCAAAATCATTCTTTAAGGTCTTTTAAACTAGGATTTGGAGGCCTACATACTCATAGAAGAACAGTGAGGTTAAATGTTTGACTATAGTGATATTTATGATCCTGATGCTGGTTATGATTCAATCATATCTATTGAAACTGCAAATAAAATTAAAAAGTATGTAAAAAAAGGCACAACAATTTTAGATATTGGTTGTGGTACTGGGATTATTTCATCAAACTTCGAAGAAAATGAAATTACTTTGCTGGACCAATCTAAAAAATATTTAGAAATTGCAAAGAAAAGAGTAAGATATAGCGAAGTTCACAATATAGAGTACTTAAATTTTCAATCAGAAAAAATTTACGACAATATTTTTATGTTCAACATTTTACATGAACAAGTCAATATTGATGATGTTATAAAAAAAGCCAATTCATTATTAAAGATAAGCGGAAAACTATTTTTAAGTTATCCAAATAGCTCAAGCCTACATCGAATTGTTGGAAATCATCTAAATATAATTGAAAACTTAGATACAACGGTATCAAAAAAAGCGACGGAGCTGGGTACATTAAGATTGATAGACGAAACCACGGTAATTAGAATTCTAAAAAAATATCAATTTGAAATCTTAGACAATCAAGGAGTTTGTTTTAAACCATACCCTAATCACATAATGGAAAAGTTAGAAAAAGAGTTAATTAAAAGCTTTAACGAACTGTCTGATATTTATCAAAATTTTTCTGCAATGAAATTAATTATTGCTGAAAAATCAAGTTAGTAACTTTACTTTAGTTAGTGCCCCATTATTTTTTGAGGACATTTCAAGACTTGTTAAAATTGAGACCGAGTTAACAGCATGTTTTTCATCAGAAAACAATTTTTTATTATTTCGATGAGAATCAACAATACTTTCAATTTCTATTGCTAGTGGTTCTTTTAAGTTAATTTTTGGAATGAGTTGAGAACCTACAACATAATCATAATTAGTTACACCTTTGTTTGTTTTAGCTAGTATTTGCTGATTAAATATTTTTAGTGGAGCTTCAAGATCTAAATGATCATAAATTATAGTCTGTTTTGTTCCACCAAAAACCATTCTTCTACTTTTTACTGGTGAAAGCCAACTATTTTGAGCAGTTAATATTATGTTATTTTTATTAAAGTAATATTCACAGTTTGCATAACTTTCTTGAATTGAAGAATTTTTTAAAGGGTTGAATGCTGTTGCTCTTACATTTTCAGGATATTCATCCAATATGTAACTTGCAATAGCAATATCGTGAGGAGCTAAATCCCAAATTACATTTGTTTTTTGTTGAAATATACCAAGGTTGACTCTATTAGAATTTATAAAAGTTAAGTCACCAAATTTCTTGTCCTGAATTAACTTTTTTAATTCAATTACTTGATTACTAAAAATAAAAGTCTCATCTATAAAGATTTTACATTTATTTTTTTTAGCAATTTTATAAAGCTGATTTGCTTCTTTGTAATCTAGACAAAGTGGCTTAGTTACTAAAATATTAATTTTTTTATTAAGTAGATCCTTACAAATATCAAAGTGTGTTTCAGGGGGTGTAGAAACAACTACATAATCAAGCTCTAAATTGTCAACCAATCCTTCATAGTATGTTGAAAATTTAGTATTTTCGTAAATATTTTTAAATTTATTTATTTTTTTTGAATCCTTATCGACTCCAAGTAATAAAATAGAATCTGGATTTGCGTTAATTGTTCTCATAAAGTTTGGACCCCAATAACCAAGTCCAATAACTCCAAATCTCAATTTTTGTTTTGACACCATAGTCTAAAGCCTACTACCAATATTTTTATTTAAATTTGCAAACTCAATACCAATTACACTATCTGTTGTTTTTATCCAATGAATATCATTGGTTTTGTTTACAACAGTTCCTTCAATTCCATAATATTTGACGAGATATTTAGGCAAATAAACATTTTTAACTTCAAATTTTTCGGAGTTAGATATATAAAAAACACCAGACCCTAAAGGTTTTGCAAAAATTCTAAAGATATTATGAAAGGATTGTGATGATGATGAAAAATTATAAATATATCCATCTTCTGGTTTTAATTTTCCACAATATCGGGCAAGAGATTCATCTTGCTTAAGAGGGTTGAGTTTTTTTTCTAGAATCATTTCACAATTTTTCGGGGTTTTGGAAATAATATGTTCAATAATTTTTGGTCTGATATCTTGATAATGTTCATTTGTATTGATTTTAAATTTTTTTTGATAATAGATAGGACCTGAATCTAATTCATATTCAAGTAAATGAAGCGTATAGCCCACCTCTGTTTCGTTGTTTAAAATTGCCCAAGAATTTGAACTAAATCCTCGATATGATGGCAATATCCCTGCATGTATGTTTAACCACAAAGAATTATCATCAAAATATTCTATTCGTTTTCTGTAGTCGCTAACAAGGCATATATTAGGTTTTTTAGATTTTTGAAATAATTCGTATTCTTTTTCAAAGGAATTTTTGTCTATTGAGGGATCTGGAATAGTTTGAATTAGTTCAAACCTTTTGGCTAAAGTAAATGATTCATTTAACCCATCAATGGTTTCACCGCTTCCAAATAATGAAACAGTATATTTATCTTGCATTCTTTAATTCTATATTAGTTAATTATCTTTGATACTAACTAATTTGAGTAACCTCATATAAACTATATTAAGTGAAAAATAAGTCAGTTATATTTTTTTTTGGGACCAAAGCTCAGTTTATTAAAACTAAGCCTGTATTGAGCAACCTGAATAGTTTGGGAGTGGATATAAAAATAATTGATACTTGTCAGCATGTTGAAACTACCAAATTACAATTACAAAATTTAAAATTTCAATTTGAATATAAGAGTCTCTCAAATAATAAATCAGATATATCGACTTTATTACAAATGTTAAAATGGTTTATTTCTTTAGTCATAAAAATATTATTTTCTAAAAGAGAAAAAATGCAACATCAAATTTGTTTAATACATGGTGATACAGCAAGTACTCTATTAGGAGTAATCTGGGCAAAAATTAATAAAGTGAAGATTGTTCACATTGAATCGGGATGGAGATCTAACAATTTATTCAAGCCTTTCCCAGAAGAGTTAATAAGACATATATCAGAGAAGTTTGCAAATGTTTTGATACCAGATGGTAAAAAACAATTTGATAATATAAAAAAATATGAAAACAAAAAAACCATTATTCCAATAGATCTAAACACAAATTACGATTCCCTGTTACAAAATCTTAAAACTAGTGATATCCAAAGCAAAAATTTGATTGTTGCAATACATAGAACAGAAAATATATACAATTCAAAATCATTAAATCAGCTGATGGAGCTTCTAATACATGTTCAAAAAGACTCTATTTTTTCAAGTATTGATTGGTACTGCCACCAACCAACATTAAAAATATTGAAGAAAAAAAATTATTATGAAAAGTTAATTTCTTCCGGTATCAAAATGTTTAATTTAATTGAATACTCTGAATTTGTACAAAAAATATATAATTCAAAAGCAGTTTTAACTGACGGGGGAGGTGTGGCTAAAGAGACCGCCTTGTTGAATATACCATTAGTAATTTGGAGACAAAAAATCGGGACAGATCACCAGTACGAAAATTTATTTAATGTATTGATTTCTAATTACAATAATGAAAAAATTATGAAGTTTTTCAATGAAATCGACGATAATTTATTAAGGACACTCCCAAAGCACGATAGTCCCTCTCAAAAAATTTCAAAAGAACTTTTTAACTTTATGAAATTATAGATTTTTCAAGATCTTCCAATATTTTTATTGTTTTTATTGTTAACTGTTCAGTATTTATATTATTTAATGCTTTAGAGTTTGAAATTCTACTTTCAAAATCTAGCAGCGCTTCTTTAAGAGGTTCTTTGTTATCTAAATATGGACTAACAACATCTCCAAGAGAAAAATTAAAGATTGAGCTATATTCTGTATTTTTTTCGTAAACATTTTTGACCTTTTTGTTAAATATTTTTAATGGTTCACTTGTATTTAAATCGTCGAAAATAATCATTTTATCTTTCCCAACAATTTTAATTTTTCTTGACTTTTCTGGATGTAGCCAGCTTACAAATATTGATACAAATTTTGAATTAAAATTTATCGAAGCATTAACCATATCATGATTGCTATTGGAATTACTGCTGAAACCGCTCGCATCCAAACTTACAACTTCTTCGTCAATAAGTGCATTCATTATTGAAACATCATGCGTAGCAAGATCCCACAAACAACTCACATCAGTTCTAATTGGACCTAAATTTGTTCTTTCAAAACTAATATGGATTAGTTCACCCAATTCTCCACTTTTTATAAATTCAGAAATGTACTTAATTGAAGTGTTGTAAAGAAAAGTGTGATCTGTCATTAGTACTAAATCGTTTTGATTTGCAATATTGAATAATTCTTCAGCTTCTGACAGGTTTGCTGTTAAAGGCTTTTCAACTAATAAATTTATATTTTTATTTAAAAGAAATTTTGAAATTTCGTAATGGGTTTTAGTAGGGGTACAAATAATTGCGCAGTCTATATCTTCAACTACATTTTCTAGATCTTCAATTTTTGTAAAGCTTTCATAATTTGAAAAGGTATTTTGTGCATCTAGAATGTACTTTAAATTAAATATATTATCTTTATTTTCAAGAAGCCTTATAAAATTATTTCCCCAATACCCAGCTCCAACAAGTAGTGTATTCATAATTTACTAACCACGTCTATAACTTTTTTAATTTCCATAGTTTTCATTTTTGGAAATATGGGTAATGAAACTAAATTGCTAGCAAATTTATTTGCATTCTTAAATTTTATGTTGTGTTGAAAATGATTTTTATAAGCTTTTTGTCTATTTATTTCTAGAGGGTAATGAATAGATGTTTCAATACCATTTTTTAAGGCTTCTTCCATAAACCTTTTTCTATTATTGACTCTTAGAACATACAAATGCCAAACATGATAATTTTTATTAAAAGTTTCAGGAATAACAAATCTATTAATTTCGCTAAAAGCTTCATTGTATTGATTAGCAATAGCGTTTCTTTCTAGATTCCATTCATCAAGATTTTCTAGTTTTCTAGACAATACATACCCTTGAAATGGTTGAAGTCTAGAATTAAAACCTTGAAATTTGTGATAGTATTTTTTTTCACTACCATAAGTTCGAATTGCTTTAATTTTTTCAGCCAAAGCTTTATTATTAGTTGTGACCCCACCTCCATCACCCCAAGCTCCTAAATTCTTTCCTGGATAAAAACTAAAGGCAGCAGCAACAGAATAATCACCTACATTTTTACCATTAACATCAAATGCACCATGCGATTGAGCAGCATCTTCAATTAAATATAGATTATGTTTCTTAGCAATTTTAGAAATATTTTTTAAATCTGCCATTTGTCCATATAAGTTGACAGCGATTATAGCTTTTGTTTTTGAAGATATTGCCTTTTCTATATCACTTAATTTAATTAGGTAGTAATCATCATTGTCAATAAAGACAGGAGTTGCACCCGATCTACTTACTGCAATTGCTGTAGCAATAAATGAATTAGTTGGGACTATAACTTCATCTCCAATACCGATATCAAGTCCTTTTAGAATAAGCTCAATAGCATCAGTTCCATTAGCACAAGATATTGAATATTTTTGTTTAGTAAATTTTGCAAAATCATTTTCAAATTTACTGATATAACTGTTGAGAACAAATTGGCTTTCATTAATAATTTCTTTAAATACTTTTAAAGAGTCATTAACAAGAGGTTTATGAATTCTACTTAAATCATTAAAAGGTACAATCATTGTATTTTCAACATTAATACATTTTTAATTTAATTTGAAAAATCTAGCCATGGAGGGTTTCCGGATTTCCAGTACTCATTCATTTGTAAATACTCTCTATAGGTATCCATTGGTTCAAAATAACCAGTATGTTTGTATGCAAATAACTTATTATCACTTGAGAGATTTATAAGCGGATCTGTCTCCAAAGTTGAAGACTCATCTAAGTAATCAAGAACCTCTTTTTTAAATACAAAAAAGCCTATGTTAATAAATCCATCGAGCATTGGTTTTTCTATAAAATTAGTTACTTGAGAACTGCTGTTAAATTCGACCAAACCAAATCTTGATCTAGGATTCGTAACAGTAATTGTGCCTAAGCTTGAGTGTTGGTAATGAAAATTTATTAATTTTGCAATATCGACATTGGCTAGCCCATCCCCATAAGTAACAATAAATTCTTGATTTAAATATTCTGAAAGATTGTAAACCCTACCTCCAGTGTTTGTTTCCAACCCTGTATTTATAACTTTTATATTTTTTTGATTTTCAAAATGATTTTCAATAATTTCACTTTTGTAACCTGATGCTATCAAAAATTCAAAATCATCAAAATTTTTAAAAATATTTATTAGATGCTCTAGTACTGGAATCTCTCCGATTTTTACCATTGGTTTTGGTATAGTTTCAGTTAATTCCCTCATTCTAGTCCCCTTGCCACCAGCTAAGAGAACAACCTGTTTCACCATAAAAGTAATGATAATAATAATTTGTATTTGATTATGCCTTATTACAAATTTTGCTCAATATAATTATTATTAATGATCCCTAAAAATATATATAGATCTTGGAAAACTCAAAATTTTCATCCAAAAATAGATAAGCAGATTAAAAAAATGTTAAATTTAAATCCTGAATACGAACAAATCATTTATACAGATGAACAAGTTCATGATTATGTTTTATCAAATTATGATGCTGAGATAAATAAAGCTTTTAACAAACTTACTGTAATGACTGCAAAGGTAGATTTTTGGAGATATTTAATTTTATATCAAAAAGGAGGAATTTATTTAGATATTGATTCAACAATAAATACTAAAATTGATACATTTTTGAATGCTGATGACGATGCATTAATTACAGCTGAAACCAACCCTGAGTTATTTGTTCAGTGGGCACTCTTTTTTAGAGAAAAGCATCCTATTCTTGAGAGAGTTATAGACAATGTACTTCAAAACATAAATGAAAAAAAATATCAAAATGATATAGTAAACACAACTGGTCCAGGCGTGTTTACAAACTCTTTACAGCAAATTTATAAAGCTAAATATTCAGATTCGCTTAAATGGTCAGATGTAAATATTGAATTTAATAATAAGTTTAAAGTTAATAATAGTCCGTATTCTTATAGAATTTATGGAATTGATTTTAATAAAAACTTAAGCTTTAAATACAAAAACACAAGCTACTTATATCAAGACAGTGTACATTGGAAAAAAGAAGAGTCTACTAAAGATTTAATAACTTAATTCTTTCTTATGAAAATATCAATATTTACACACATGACCAACCCCGAGGAAAGAATGGATCCTTGGAGAGAAGCTTTAGAATGCTATGAGTATTTTTGTGATGAGGTTGTGACGGTTGGAGAAAATTGGCCATATGAATTTGATTGGAAAGAAATAGGTCAAAATTTTCAAGAGGGTTTTGAAAAAGCAGATGGTGACTGGGTAATTAATATGCCATTAGATTTCTTTTTTCATGAAAAATCAAGAAATCAACTACTTTCTTCACTTAAAGAACATGATGATTCACCTGCTATTGCAATACCTAAGTTCAAGTTTTTTTCTCCGACAAAATATGAGTTTAAAAATTTTGAAATAATTGTATTAAACAAAAAAAAATTTCCTAATATTCGTCTTGATGGTGGAGGGGATTTATGTCTAGCAACACTTGATGGAAAACTAATTGACTATAATGCTTTACCTATAGTTAATATTCCAATTTGGAATTACGATACTACTTTTAGAACAAAAGAAGTCATAGCAGAAGATAGAGCTAGGTTTGCTCGAGCATGGTTTAGACATTTTAATGAATGGGGCGATAGAGGAGGCCCTGAACCAATTGAAGCATTTGATGCATGGTTAAATATGGTTAAAGAAAGACTACCCAAACATATAAGCAAAATTGAAACTGAAAAACATCCAAAGTTTATTCAGGATGCAATATTTAATCTAAAAGAAGAACAGTTTGGATATAACTGTTTTGGATTACTTAATAAATTAAGCCTAAATCCAATGGTTTATTTTGATTTTTTAAAACTAAAAATGAAGTTTCCAAATATAAAATTAAATTAACTTACAAATTTTTTACAACTTCTTTTAAGTTTTTATTAATGTTTGGTACATTATTTGATTCTAAAAATATCTTATTCCTAAATCCATTAGACACACAAAAAAACTTGGTCGTAGAGTTTTTACATGCAAAGTAGTCAAATTCGGAATCTCCAATAAAAAATTCGGGTTTATGTTCTTCTATATGAAATTTTTTCTGAGCTACCATTTCAGAAGTGTCAACATTAAATATATTTTCAAAATAATGATGTATACCTAATTTTTTTAATTGCTGAATTAAGCTTTGTCTATTATTTCTGCCTGTTAATAAAAATATTTTAAATTCTTTTTCAATTAAACAATTAAGAAAATAAACTGTATCGATTTGCAAGCTATCAAACCCTAACCAAAAATTTTCTTCTATTAAGCTAACCCATTTTTTATGAAAATCAGAAGATAAATTTTCGTCATAGTCTAACATAGATAAAATTTGAATATTAGTTTTACCACCCCTCTTTTGTTGCCAAAACTTAGAGGAACTTATCTTGTTAATTTGAAAAATTTTACACATATATTCAAATAGGTTTAAATATCTACTTTCAATATCTAATAATGTTCCATCAAGATCTACAAAAATATTTTTTGTTTTTGATTTCATCACATTACAAAGTCAACATATTGTCTTGTTAAGTATATTTCTTGGTCTTTAGTAATTTTTGGAAGTAAATGTTTATAAGGTAAGGATTTTCTTAATGCATAGTTACTTGAAAGTATATCAAAACCAGCTGAACAGGTCATGTTTGTACCTGCTCCAGTTCTTAAATTTAGATCTGTAACAACATATTTATTTTCTTTGTTTTTCATTACTTGAAAACATATTGCACCAATTTGACCTATGTTAATTGCAATTTTTTTAGCTATATCATAAATATCAGTATCAAAAAAAACCTTTACTTTTACAGAAACTCCAGATTTTACCTCAATACGTTCACGACAGTAGATGTATAAATCATCAGAATTATTGTCATAAAAACTATCGACTGTTATTTCAGGATTTTCGCAAATTTCCTGGAGTAGATAATTATTAAAAAAATCTTTGTCAATATTTGTTTTTTCTAGATTTATAATCTGGGCTTCTTTACTACCTATTCCAATTTTTGGTTTAGCAAAAATGAAGTTTGGTAAATCATTTTTAAGATTTGTAAATTCAGAATATGAAAAAATTGATTTTGGAACATCTACGAAAGATATTTTTAACAAATTATATGCTTCTTCTTTATTAACCAATTTTGAATACAAGTCCGAAGTCCAGAAGTCTATATGTTTAAAATTATCTTTTTGTCTTAAACTGTTTGCGATAATCAATTCTTCATTCAGTATTGGAATAAAAGTAGATATATTATTGTCAATTAATATTTTTTTAAACGTATTTTCAAAATTACTATCATCCAATTTAGGTACTTGAAAATGTTTTTTTGAAAAAATAGAAGCAGTACACAAATGATTAGGCAGAATATCCATTGTATAAATCTCTATTTGGTTTTTATAAGTTGATTTAAGTCTTGAAATAATCCCAAAAGCTGTACCTGTTCCTGAGGAACCGACTAATATTTTGTTTGCCTCAGAACTCATTTATTTTATATTCACTTTTTTCTTTGCTTAATATCTTTAACGGGAATTGAACCTTACTACAATTATTACAATTTTAGAAAATTAAAATTTAAATATCAAAAGAAGTTTTATTAGTTATTTTGAAAAACCCTTGTGGGCGCTACAGGATTTGAACCTGTGACTTCTTCCTTGTAAGGGAAGAACGATTAAATACTAGAGAGT
>MDTA01065605.1_pt1 | contig 13419 bp, 25 predicted proteins | sample 811151 | NCBI WGS metagenome assembly MDTA01 (sample SAMN05326648, study PRJNA326480) | marine metagenome | isolation source: seawater | place: Indian Ocean: South | collected 2010 | reverse complement strand
TTTACATTTTGGTCCTATATATCTAGCCACTTAAACTCTCCTTCTTTTTGGTGGTCTACATCCATTATGAGGTATTGGAGTGACATCAGTTATTTTAGTTATTTTAAAACCTTTTGAATTTAAACCTCTTATAGCAGACTCTCTACCTGAACCAGGCCCTCTTACTTGTATTTCTAAACTCTCCAAACCGGCCATTTTAACTTTTTCTCCAACAGCTTCTGCAGCCTTCTGAGCTGCGAAAGGTGTACTTTTTCTTGAACCTCTAAAACCTTGAGCGCCTGAACTAGATTGCGCAATAGCATTTCCTTGCTTATCGGTAATACTTATTAGCGTATTATTAAATGAAGCGTGTATATGAGCTATTCCTTCACTTATTCTTTTCTTGTTTTGTTTTTTGGTTGTCATACTTTTACCTTCTTATTGGACGCTTCGGTCCTTTCCTTGTTCTTGCATTATTCTTTGTCTTTTGACCTCTTACAGGTAAATGTCTTCTATGCCTAATACCCCTGTTAGTTCCTAAGTCTTGCAACCTCTTTATATTTGTTGCAACTTCCCTTCTGAGATCTCCTTCTACTATAAAATTTCCTATTTCATTTCTTATCGACTCAAGCTGCTCTTCATCTAAATCCGAAATTTTAGTTGTAGGATCTACTCCTATTTTTAGACATATATTCTTTGCTCTTGTCCTACCTATGCCATAAACATAAGTTAACGAAACTTCTGCATGTTTATTATCTGGAATATTTATACCTGCTACACGAGCCATTACTTTCTCCTTTATCCTTGTCTTTGTTTATGTCTTGGTTCCGTAGAACAAATAACATATAGGGTGCCCTTTCTCTTAACTATTTTGCAATTTCTGCAAATCTTTTTAACTGAAGCTCTTACTTTCATGATCTATCTACCACCTAGGGGATTACTTCCGTAGCCCTTTAAATTTGCTTTTTTTAATAATGATTCATATTGATGAGACATCAAATGAGATTGAACCTGGGCCATAAAATCCATTACTACTACCACTGCAATCAATAAAGAAGTTCCACCCAGGTAAAAAGGAACATTAGCTGAAACAATTAAGAATTGAGGCATAAGACATACGAGAATAAGGTAACCAGATCCCCATACAGTTAATCTAGTCATTACACCATCAATGTATTCAGCTGTATTTTCCCCAGGTCTTATACCAGGCATATAGGCCCCAGATCTTCTTAAATTCTCAGAAATTTCTTTAGGATCAAATTGTAGTGCAGTATAAAAGAAACAGAAAAATGCTATAAGGGCGGAAAATAGAATCACGTATAAAGGTTGACCCGGCCCTAATGCAAGTGCAATTTCTTGCAGCCATTCAAAGCCTTCTCCTTGTCCGAACCATGTAGAAGCAGATGCAGGAAATAAAAGTAAACTGCTAGCAAATATGGCAGGAATAACTCCTGCTTGGTTAATTTTCATTGGAAGGTAAGAAGCCTGACCCTGGACCATCTTTCTTCCTTGCTGTCTTTTAGCATAATTTACTGTAATCCTTCTTTGACCCCTCTCTATCCAGACTATAAAAGCAATTGCGGCAATAGCAACTAAAGCAATTGAAAGAAGCATAATTAGATTAATGTCACCTTGTCTTGCTCCTTCAAATGCCTGACCAACGGCTCTAGGGAGACCTGCCACAATACTGGAAAAGATTATTATCGAAATACCATTTCCTATACCTTTTTCCGTTACAAGTTCCCCTAACCACATAAGAAATACTGTCCCAGAAACTAGAGAAGTAACGGCTACAATTTGAAACATTAATCCAGGATTAAGTGCCAAGCCTTGATTTTGTAATCCAAGAGCTAAGCCACTAGCTTGGATCAATGCTAAAACGACAGTTCCGTAACGAACATAAGAGGTTCTAAGCCTCCTTCCTTCTTCACCCTCCTCTCTAAACCTCTTTTTTAAAGAAGGATTTGTGCCTTCTAAAAGGCTCATTATGATAGAAGCAGTTATATAAGGCATGATATTCAGAGCCATGATGCTCATTCTTTCTAGAGCACCTCCAGAAAACATATTAAATAAGTCTAATAATGTTCCTTGATTTTGTTGGAATATATTAGCTAACTTATCAGGATCTATGCCAGGTATAGGTATGTGTGTTCCTATTCTGTAAATAATTACAGCCATAAGAACAAACCTAAGTCTCCTCCATAATTCTGAAAGACCCTTGTTTTGACCTAAAGCTGATGGATTAACTGCCATAACTATTCCTCAACAGAACCTCCAACTTCTTCGATTGCTTTTTTTACTGAAACAGAAGTATTGATGCCCTTCAAATTCATTTTTGAACATTCATTAGTATCAAGGAATACTTTAACTTTTTTAGTTGAATTCCGAATTAAATTAGCTTGTACTAAGGTATCTAAGTTAACCTCTGTGATTCCTGATCTTACTAATGTGCTCAGTCTGAGTTGCTCAGTATTTCTATTAGTTCTGGAACTGAACCCATATTTAGGAACTCTTTTTTGAAGAGGCATCTGTCCACCTTCAAAACCAGATCTTACTTTCCCTCCTGATCTTGACTTAAGTCCCTTATGTCCTTTGCCACTTGTTTTACCTAAGCCGCTGCCCGTTCCTCTACCAACCCTCTTACTAGACTTTATTCTTCCAGCATTTGGTTTTAGTGCATTTAATTTCATTGTAGGTTATCCAGTTAATTCACTTCTAGTAAATGTATCGCTTTATTTATCATCCCTCTATTTTCAGGAGTATCTTTTATTGAAACTTCCTGACCTAATTTAGAAAGACCTAAACCTCTTACACTCTGCCTTTGATAGTCTTTTGAACCAATCAAACTCTTTTTTAGTTTTACTTTAATTTCTTTATCTGCCATCTTTTATCCTTTACCAAGCCTTTTAACTACTTGCGCAGGTGATTCCATATCCCTTAAAGCTTTTAAAGTTGCCCGTACAACATTAACAGGTGTGGTGGAGCCGTAACATTTAGCCAATACATCTTTAACTCCTGCTAGTTCTAACACTGCTCTCATTGCCCCTCCTGCGATAATCCCAGTTCCAGGAGCAGCAGGCTTCATATAAATTACCGAAGCTCCATATTTTTTCTTAATCGGATACTGGATAGTATTCCCTTTTAATTCTACATCAAACATATTCCGTCTTGCGTGATCTAATGCTTTTTGAATGGCAATCGGAACTTCCCTTGCTTTCCCTCTACCAAATCCAATCCTTCCATTTCCATCTCCAACTACAGTTACCGCAGTAAAACCAAAAATTCTTCCACCTTTAACTACTTTTGCAACTCTATTAACCTGAACTAGTTTTTCTTCTAGAACTTCGGAGCCTAAATTGTCTGCGGTTGTATTTTCATTCATAATTTTTCCTAAAATGAGAGACCAGCTTCTCTTGCAGCTTCAGCAAGCGCTTTGATTCGACCATGATATTTATAGCCAGATCTATCAAATGAAACTTTATCTATACCTTTTTCTAAAGCTCTTTCAGCAATTACTTTGCCTACCCTGGAAGCTGCTTCTATATTCCCGTTGTTATCGGAACTTAGACTTGATTCAGTAGTTGAAGCAGACACTAGAACTTCTGATCCTTTATTAGTCATTATTTGAGCATAGATATGTGAGTTTGATCTAAAAATTGTCAATCTATTATTTTTTGTTAATGCTATTTTCGATCTAGTTTTAGTAGCTCTTCTTAGTCTTTTGTTTCTTTTAATTTCCATAACTATGCTTTCTTAGATTCTTTCCTAATAATTCTTTCGTCTGAATACTTTATGCCTTTTCCTTTATAAGGTTCCGGTGGTCTATAATCTCTTATCTCAGCTGCTACTTGACCAACTAATTGTTTATCCATTGACTTCAAAATAATTTCAGTATTGCTTGGTAAATCTGCTGTTACACCTTCAGGCAAATCATGCTTTATCGGATGTGAGAAACCTAAGTTTAAATTGATAGAATTTCCTTCAAGAGTTGCCCTGTAACCCACTCCATTAATTTCAAGTTTTTTCTCAAAACCTACTTCAACTCCTTTAATTATGTTTGCAACTAAAGCTCTCATAGTTCCAGTTATTGCTAAAGATTCTTTTGTCTTCTTATTAGGCATAAAACTAATTGCATTATCTTCTTGCTTAATATCAACGTCTTTATGTACCTGCAAAGACATTTCACCTAGTTTTCCAGAAAAGACTAGTTTCTTATCTTTATTTTCTAAAGAAATACCATCTGGTATTTCTACTGGTTTTAATGAAGTTCTTGCCATAATTTATCTCTTAAAAAACTGAACAGATTAACTCCCCTCCAAGGCCAGCTTCCTCAGCTTCCTGACCTGTCATTAATCCTTTATTTGTTGACAGAATAGCTATGCCTAAACCTCCATTAATTTGAGGTATTTCATTCTTATTTGAATACTGCCTTAAGCCAGGCTTGCTTATTCTTTTCAACTCTTTAATCACAGGAGTTCCTTCAAAATACTTTAATTTGATCTCTATTTCGGGCTTAGTACTATCTGAAACAATGTAAGAATCTATATACCCTTTATCCTTCAAAAGTGATAAAAGACTTAATTTTTTATTTGAACTAGGAACAGATACACTTGCCTTACCTCTTGCATGCGCATTATTTATCCTTGAAAACAAATCTGCTATTGGATCCTGCATACTCATAACTATTCCTTACCAGCTTGATTTAACTAAACCCGGAATATCGCCTTTCATGGCTAACTCTCTTAACTTATTTCTACCTAAGCCGAACTTTCTATAGACTGCATGTGGTCTACCAGTTATTGCACACCTTCTTTGCATCCTTATAGGATTTGCATCTCTAGGGAGTTTTTGAAGTTTAATTTGAGCTAATTCTTTTTCTTCATCAGAAAACTTAGGGCTCCTGATGATTTCTTTCAATTCTGCTCTCTTTTTTGCAAATCTAAGAACTGTCTTACGTCTTTTCTCTTCTCTTGCTTTCATTGATGCCTTTGCCATATTTATTTCCTTAATTCTTAAATGGGAATTTCATTGCCCTTAATAATGCCTCGCCTGAATTATCATCTTCAGCTGAAGTTGTTATACAGATATCGAGCCCTCTTATTTTATCTACTTTGTCATAATCAATTTCTGGAAAAATAATATGTTCTTTTATTCCTATAGAATAATTACCCCTTCCATCAAAAGATTTGATTTCCAATCCTCTAAAATCACGTTCCCGTGGAATTGCAATCCCCAAAAGTCTTTGTAAAAAATCATACATTTTGTTCCCTCGCAAAGTAACTTTGCAACCTATTGGCATGCCATCTCTTATTTTAAAGTTAGCAACAGATTTTCTTGCTCTAGTGACTAATGGTTGTTGTCCAGAAATAAGAGCTAAATCTTCGACAGCTTTTTCAAGAATTTTCTTATCATTCATAGCCTCTCCAATACCCATATTCAAAGTTACTTTAGTTACTTTTGGAACAGCCATAACCGAATCCAAATTCAAGGATTTCATTAATTCAGGAACTACAGAATTTTTATAATGCTCTTTTAATTGCAACATTACTTTATCTCCTTCCCAGATGAACTATATACACGAATCTTAGTTCCATCTTCTAATGATTTAATGCTTACCTTGTCAGCTTTTTTTGTAGAAGAGTTGTAAATAGAAATATTTGACATATCTATAGAAGCTTCCTTTTCTATAACCCCTCCAGCTATTCCTGCATTAGGATTTGGTTTTGTATGCCTTTTAACTATCTGAACACCTGAAACATAACATCTACCATTAGAAAGAATTTTTGTTATAGACCCTTGTTTGCCTTTATCTTTTCCGGCAGTAACTATCACTTGGTCTCCTGTTCTGATCTTATTCATTATTTAAAGCACCTCTGGAGCTAAAGAAACTATTCTCATAAAAGCTTCACTTCTTAATTCTCTTGAAACTGGTCCAAAAACTCTAGTACCTACAGGTTGCTTTTGAGCATTAATTAATACAGCTGCATTATCATCAAATCTTATTGAAGAGCCATCAGACCTTCTTAACTTATTCTTAGTTCTTACAATAACTGCGTCTAAAACTTCTCCTTTTTTTACTCTTCCGGTTGGAATTGCTTCTTTCACGCTTACTTTAATAACGTCTCCAACCCTAGCAAATTTTTTCCTTGAACCACCTAAGACTCTTATACACATAACTTTTCGTGCACCACTATTATCTGCAACTTCTAAGTAACTCTGTTCTTGTATCATTTTTCTAATCTATTTAATTTCCTGAACTTTCTTGTCAACCTTTAACAATTCCCATGATTTTGTTTTGGATAACGGTCTACATTCTTGAATAGTTACTAAATCGCCCTCAACACATGCGTTATCTTGATCATGTGCTTGTAATTTAGAAGATCTTCTAAGTATCTTCTTATATAGAGGATGCTTAACCTTCCGTTCCACCATAACAGTAATGGTCTTGTCTCTTTTGGAGCTTACAACTAGACCTGTTTCAGTTCTTAAATTCTTTTCAGTCATCTTTTATTTCGTCTCTAACTTCATTATTTAAAGTTTTTAATTGTGCTATGGACTTCCTTAAGTTTCTTATCTTATGAGTTTCTTTTAGCTGTCCAGAAGAGTGCTGGATCTTTAACTCCATTAACTCTTTTCTTAACTTCCCTTCTTCATCAATAATATCTGTAGATTTATTCCTTAATCTGCTCAATAAACTCTCTTTAGCCATTAGACTCTCCTTATAAAAGTTGTTGCTATTGGCATCTTCGCAGATGCTAAGTCAAAAGCTTCTTTAGCTAACTCTTCATCTACACCTTCCATTTCATAAAGCACTTTTCCTGGCTTTATAGGACAAACCCAGTATTCTACGTTCCCTTTGCCTTTACCTTGTCTCACTTCTAAAGGTTTCTTAGTAATGGGTTTGTCTGGAAAAACCCTTATCCAAATTTTTGCTCCTCTCTTCACATGCCTAGTCATTGCTCTTCTAGCCGCTTCGATTTGTCTTGAAGTTAATTGACCTCTTTCCGTTGCTTTAAGGCCATAAGTACCAAAACTTAAAACAGCTCCTCTTTGGGCATTACCTTTATTTCTTCCCTTTTGTTGTTTTCTATATTTTGTTCTTTTAGGTTGAAACATTTCTATACCTTTATTCTGAATCTTTAGGCTTATCCAAAACCTCTCCTCTAAACACCCATGCCTTAACTCCTATCACTCCATAAGTTGTATTCGCTTCGGCCAAACCATAATCAACATCTGCTCTAAGAGTATGTAAAGGCACTCTACCTTCCTTTTGAATCTCTGCTCTAGCTATTTCTGCTCCTCCTAATCTACCTGCAACTCGAATTTTTACTCCTTCCGCTCCTTGCCTCATTGCATTCTGAACAGCTCTTTTCATAGCCCTTCTAAACATAACTCTTCTTTCTAACTGTTGTGCAACACTTTCTGCTAATAGTTTTGCATCTAAATCTGGTTTGCGAATCTCTTGTATGCTTAAAGTGACAGGTATACCCATTCTTCTAGTAATATCTTCTCTCATTTTGTCGATATCTTCTCCTTTCTTGCCGATAACTATTCCAGGTCTAGCGGTATGTATTAAAACCCTTGCATTATCTGCAGTTCGTTCAATATCAATCCTACTTACTGAAGCATGGGAGAGTTTCTTTTCTAGATGTTCTCTGACCTCTATATCTTTTAGTAAATTCTCGGTATATTGAGATTTTTCAGCATACCAATTAGAGGTATGTTTAGTAGTAATACCTAGTCTAAATCCAATTGGATGAACTTTTTGTCCCATTAGTTTTCCTTATCTTCTAAAGTTAACGAAATATTGCAGCTTCTCTTAAAAAACCTATCAGCTCTTCCTCTAGCTCTTGCCCTAATTCGTTTCATAGTGAAACTTTCATCTACTGCAATTCTTGATACAAATAAAGAATCTACGTCTAAACCTTGATTGTGTTCAGCATTGGCAATGGCAGATTCTAAAACTTTTTTAATAATCTGAGCTGATTTTTGTGGAGCAAAGGTTAAGATACCAATAGCTTCTTCAACTTTCTTTCCTCTAATCTGATTAGCAACTAATCTAGCTTTTTGGCTAGATACTCTTGCACTCCTTAATTTGGCTATAGAATGACTCATATTAATTTCTATCTCCAGAATGCATTTTAAATGTGCGAGTAAGAACAAACTCCCCTAACTTATGTCCAACCATATCTTCTTGTATAAAAATAGGTACATGTTGCCTTCCGTTGTGCACTGCGATATTTAGCCCCACCATATCTGGAGTGATCATAGATCTTCTTGACCAAGTTTTAATTGGCTTTTTATCATTTGTGGACACGGCCTTTTCTACCTTCTTAAGAAGATGTAAATCAACAAATGGTCCTTTTTTTAATGATCTAGGCATATTTCTTTAATTCCTTCGTCTTACAATCATACGATTACTAGTTTTATTCTTTTTACGGGTCTTGTAACCCTTTGTGGGTACGCCCCAAGGGGTAACAGGATGCCTTCCACCAGAAGTCTTCCCTTCACCACCTCCGTGCGGATGATCGATGGGATTCATAGCTACACCTCTTACACTTGGCCTAATACCCATCCATCTTTTAGCCCCAGCTTTTCCTATAGATCTTAAAGAGTGTTCAGAGTTAGAAACACTACCTATGGTAGCTCTGCAATCTGATAAAACTCTTCTTACCTCTCCACTCCTCAATCTTAAAGTTACATATCTTCCTTCGATAGCTAGGATTTGAGCTGATGTCCCAGCACTTCTAGCCATTTGTGCGCCTTTGCCAGGGAATAACTCAATACAGTGAACTACAGTACCTAAAGGCATATCCTGCAAACTTAATGAATTACCTATTTTGATTGGAGATTTGGGGCCAGATATTATTTCGTCTCCGACAGAAAGTCCCTCAGGAGAGATTATGTATTTTCTTTCCCCATCAGCGTATAGTACGAGAGCTATGTTTGCAGACCTATTTGGGTCATATTCAAGAGTTTCTACCGTAGCAGGAATTCCATCTTTGGTTCTCTTAAAATCAATAACTCTATAATGTTTCTTATGACCTCCACCTCTGTGCCTAGAAGTTATTCTTCCTTGATTATTTCTACCAGATTTTTGTTTCTTTGGTTGAAGTAGAGCTGCATGAGGATCTCCCTTATGCAAACCATCTCTAGACACCCAAGATCTAAATCTACGCCCATGAGAAGTTGGTTTTGATTTCTTAATATGTGCTGGCATTATTCTGTACCTACCTCTATAGATTGTCCTTCTGCAAGCCTCACATAAGCCTTTTTCCAATCTGGTCTTTTCTTAATTCTATACCTTGAACGTTTATTCTTTCCTTTTACCTTAACTATATTTACATTCTTAACATCAACAGCAAAATAACCTTCTACAGCCTTTTTTATTTGTAGTTTTGTTGCATTTTTATCAACTTTGAACGCATATTGATTTTCCTCACCCATTAAAGAAGAAACTTTCTCGGTTAGGTAAGGAGATTTTAGGATTGCATAAAGCTCAGTTTTCATTATGACAACACCTCTGTTAGCGAACTTATTGTTTCAGAAGTCACTACCACGTTATCCGCATTAATAAGTAATGCTGGGTTTAGTGAATTTATAGTCAAAACATCACATTCTTTAAGATTTCTTGAAGCCTTATTTAGCTGTTCGTTAGTCTTGCTAAGAACCACTAAAGCCTTTGAAACTCCTATATCTGAAAGTATTTTCTTAACTTGGGAAGATTTAACTGGCTCATCAATATTGATTTCGCTAAGCGCGATTATTTTATTTTCTTCAGCTAACTTAGACCAAATAGATCGCATTGCAGATCTATACATCTTCTTATTAATTTTCTTGGAACTATTCTTTGTATATTTTTTAGCAAAAGTTACTCCTCCACCTCTCCAAATAGGTGAACGTATAGTTCCGGCTCTTGCTCTGCCTGTTCCCTTTTGCTTCCAAGGCTTCTTTCCTCCACCTCTTACAGCAGATCTATTTTTTTGACCCTTTGTATTCTGATGTCCATTAGATATATAAGATGTAACTAGCTGATGAACCAAGTCAGCATTAAATTTTTGACCAAAAACAGATTCTGGTAAAGAAACATTAGAGCTTCCAGATCCGTTTTGATTTAAAACCTTTATGTCCATTATTTTATTGCTGGTTTAAGTATTACGTTTGAACCTGTAGGTCCTGGTATGGAGCCTTTAATTAATAATAAATTATTTTCTAAATCTATCTGAGCTATTTTAAGATTTTGGACTGTCTTTCTTTCGTACCCCATATGTCCCGACATCTTCTTACCCTTCCATACCTTTCCAGGAGTTTGGCACTGACCAATAGATCCTGGTGCTCTGTGAGAAATTGAATTTCCATGACTAGCATCCTGCATCTTAAAATTCCATCTTTTTACAGTCCCAGCAAAGCCTTTTCCTTTGGATTTTCCTTGAACATCTATAGTTTGGCCTTCTTCAAATTGCTCCAAAAATAATTGGCTACCTACTTCTAACTCTTTCAAATCATCTGGATTTACTTTAAATTCCCAAAGTCCCTCTCCAGGATTTATTCCTATTTTCTTAAAATGTCCAGAGAGAGGTCTTTTTAGGTGCTTTTCTTTCTTATCTCCAGTTGTTACTTGGATAGAAGAATAGCCATCAACTTCCTGTGATTTGATTTGAGTTATTGTATTTGGGCTAATACTAACCACACTTACTGCATAGGCATCACCCTCAGGAGTGAACATTCTTGTCATTCCTTGTTTCTTACCTACTAATCCTATTGTCATAGCTATTTATTCTCATCTAAACTAATTTGAACTACCACGCCGGCAGATAATTCAAGTTTTGTTAGTGCATCTAAGGTTTTTTCGGAAGGTTCTAGAATATCTAAAGTTCTTTTATGTGTTCTAATTTCGTACTGGTCTCTGGCGTCTTTATCTTTATGTGGGGAAATGAGTATGGTCGTTTTGTGTTTTTTAACTGGCATCGGAATAGGTCCTTTGACCTTAGCTCCAGTACGTTTGACCGTTTCTACTATCTCTCTTGCAGAACGGTCAATAAGCTTATGGTCAAAGGCTTTTAGCCTTATTCTAATACTTTGATCTTGCATATTTTTTTCTAATTATTCCTCTAAATAAATAGCGTAAAAAAACCCTCCTACAATGTAGGCTGGTTTAATAATAAAATCCGCCTTATACAGATAAAAAATCTAAATAAAGGCACCTAAAACAAAACGAGCGGCAATTCTAATTTTGTGACCCTTATGTGTCAACAAAAAAGTGTAAAAAACCTTTTAGTAAAAGGGATTCTAATGTATTTCTAAGTTTAAATTTTACTCGTTTTTATTAACTATAGCTTCTGCAACATTAGAAGGTACTTCTGCGTACTTTAATGGTTCCATCGTAAAAGTAGCTCTTCCTTGAGAAGAAGATCTTAGATCGGTGGCATACCCAAACATTTCTGCTAAAGGAACTTCACCTGAAACTATTTTTCCTGAAGGTCCATCTTCCATACCGTGTATTATTCCTCTTCTCCTATTCAGATCTCCTACTATATCTCCCATGTATTCTTCAGGAGTTACAACTTCCAAACTCATTACTGGCTCTAAGATTACAGGATCTGCCTTTTGAGCTCCTTCTTTAAGGGCTGTAGATCCAGCTACCTTAAATGCGACTTCACTAGAATCAACGTCATGGAAAGAACCGTCATAAAGGGAAACCTTAACATTGACAAGGGGATATCCAGCAATAACACCAGCTTCCATTTGTTCTCTACAACCCTTATCAACAGCAGGTATAAATTCTCTAGGTATAGCTCCTCCTACAATCTCATTTACAAACTCATACGTATCATCGCTATCTTGATCATTTATAAGTGGTTCTATCCTAAGATAAACATGACCGTATTGACCTCTTCCCCCAGATTGCCTTACAAACTTTGATTCTTGCTCTACTTGTTTTCTAATAGTTTCTCTATAAGCAACCTGAGGTTTGCCCATATTAGCTTCAACATTAAACTCTCTTCTCATCCTGTCTACTAGAACATCTAAATGCAACTCTCCCATCCCAGAAATAATAGTTTGCCCTGATTCCTCATCAGTTCTTAACTTAAATGATGGATCTTCTTGCGCTAACCTTCCTAAGGCTATTCCCATTTTTTCTTGATCTTCTTTAGTCTTAGGTTCTACAGCAACAGAGATTACAGGTTCAGGGAAATTCATTTGTTCTAAGGTTATTTTTTCCTTTTCATCACATAAAGTTTCACCTGTTATGGCATCTTTTAAGCCAATTACTGCACAAATATCTCCAGCCCTTGCTTCAGAAATTTCTTCTCTTTTGTTCGAATGCATTTGAAGCATTCTGCCTACTCTTTCTTTTTTTCCTTTTATAGGCAAGAAAACTGAATCACCAGTATTTAAGATTCCTGAATAAACTCTAACGAAAGTTAAAGAACCAACAAACGGATCTGTCGCTATCTTGAATGCTATTCCAGCAAATGGGGCATTATCATCAGACTCTCTTGATCCTTCTTCTTCATTGTCAAGAATTCCTGTAATAGCTTTAACTTCGTTAGGGGCCGGAAGAAAGTCTATAACAGCATCTAACATTGTTTGAACTCCCTTATTTTTAAATGCAGAGCCACAAAGACAGGGAACAATCTCATTGCTTAAAGTTCTTTCTCTTAATCCTTTTATTATATCTTGTTCGGACAAATCTCCATCTTCAAGATATTTGTCCATAATTTCTTCATTGGATTCAGCAGCTGACTCAACCATTTTTTCACGCCATTCACTTGCCATATCCTGCATATCCTGAGGGATATCTTTTAATTCAAATGTAGTTCCCATATCATCACCATCCCAATATATGGCCTTCATTTTTATTAGATCAATAACACCTTTAAAATCGTCTTCTGCACCTATAGCCAATTGAATAGGAACAGGATTTGCTCCCAAACGTGTCTTCATTTGATCAACTACTCTGAGGAAATCTGCTCCTGCCCTATCCATTTTATTAATGAAGGCAATCCTTGGTACCTCATATCTGTTTGCTTGTCTCCAAACAGTTTCAGATTGAGGTTCAACTCCAGAGCTCCCGCAAAAAACTACAACAGCACCATCTAATACTCTCAAAGATCTTTCAACCTCTATAGTAAAATCAACATGACCTGGTGTATCAATGATGTTAAATCTATGCTGCTTATATTGTTTAGCCGTACCTTCCCAAAAACAAGTTGTAGCTGCTGAAGTTATAGTAATTCCTCTCTCTTGCTCTTGCTCCATCCAATCCATAACAGCCGCTCCATCATGGACTTCTCCAATTTTATGTGAAATCCCAGTATAGAAAAGGACCCTTTCAGTAGTAGTAGTTTTACCTGCATCAACGTGTGCACAAATACCAATATTTCTATACAGTTCTAACGGTGTAGTTATGGCCATAATTTTCTATAGTTTAATGAT
>MDTA01007488.1_pt1 | contig 13419 bp, 8 predicted proteins | sample 811151 | NCBI WGS metagenome assembly MDTA01 (sample SAMN05326648, study PRJNA326480) | marine metagenome | isolation source: seawater | place: Indian Ocean: South | collected 2010 | reverse complement strand
TAGATCCAAATACTTCTGAAAGTTCTACACCAACTAATAAAACTAGTGGTGGTGCTTTTTCAATGTTATCATTTAATATGAGTATGGCATTAATCCTACCAGTTATCGTAGGATTAATTGTAAGATATCCAGGAAAAATGAAATCTTTTAAGCAATTTTACGAGAAAAAACCGGCATGGGCGATGATCATGATATTTTTAGGTATGTTAGTAACTGGATACTATATATCAATGAAGGCTGTATCGGATAATCAAATGTGTAATGATACACCAAAATGTAGTCTAGTGCATTTTAGTCATGGGTTAGCAACCGGTCTAGTATCCCTTGTTATATATCAACTAATTTTAATAGGGACCTTTCAAAAATATAAACAATTTGAAGTTGATTACGAAAAAATTGACTATATTTTGAAAGGCAAAAAAGTAGTGATGGATCCTAACAGTTGTAATCCAGCTATAGAAAATATATTTGACATGATATCAGGTCTTATATCACCATTTAGTAGTAAAGTTTATGCTGGTAAAGATAATTGTGGTGTGTACCAAAAAAAATGTAGTTCCGGCTTACTATCTTATTTTTTTGTTGGTGATTCTAGTGTAGGAAATCAAAATGAAACAAATCCTCAATTAAATATTTATCCAGACCCTGAAAATCCAATGTTAAATTATTACAAATGCCCTAAAGAACTGTCAATTGATAGAGGTAGTAGTTTATTTTTCTTTTTAACATTATCATTTTATTTAATTGTATTACCTATGCCATTTATTGTATTAATTTATTTTAACGCTATTAAAATGTGTCAGTAAATTATCATCCAAGTCTTATTTTGTATTATTACCATCGTTGATTCCAATCCATCGGTTGATGTGGAGCAAAACCATTATATGAATTTTTAGCTGGATTATCAAAATTTAAGTTATTTCCCCAATTTGTATTATTTCTCTGAAAAGGTTGCTGTTGTTGATTTACTAGTTGATAGTTAACTCTGCTACCACCTCCTTGTTGAAATGGAGGCTTTAACCCCCAGTCACCTTCAGTAGTAGTTTTTTGTGAAACTTTATTTTGTATATTATCATTTCTAAAATAATTTTGTGTATTTGATTGTAACGGAGTCTTTTTGAAAAAAAGAAGTATCGAAGAGACATAGCTAAAAATAGCTATTATTATTGTTACAAACCATAATGGAATTATTGTTTTATCATAACCAGATCCAAACTCTTTTGGTTGACCATCTTTATTAAAAATAAAGGAAGGTCTAGTTAAAAAAATAATGACCATTATGATTAGATAGACATTAAATGATATAACCATATATTTCATTGTTAATTTTTATCTATTTAACAATGAGATTTTATTATATATAAAAATCACTAATTGACATTTCTATTATCATAAATTCTATCTTGACGATCACCAACAAAGGCGTAATCTGGAATATCTTGATTTCGACAAAAAGGGCCAACAGTTGTTTTACTATTTACAGTTTTGTAGCAATGTGGTTCATATTCTAATCCATCCCTTAAAAATTTTTTATATGCTAGAGGCATTACATTTATTGGCATTTCACAAAATCCTTTTTTATTTCCTTCTTTAATACATCCTCCATATATTTTATCAGGATTAAATTTACTACGAACATTATTTGAATTCCAAAAAGGACATTCACTATCAAATTGACACGGTTTATCCCAAATACCTAATGCTCCTTTACCATCTACACCATTTAAACAATCTTGCTGAAAAAGTCTATCATAGTAAACTGTTCCATTTACTCTAAAACACTGTTCAACTGGTTCAATATTACCAGATTCTACTTTAAAATTTATGTTTTGGTTAGTTGTGTCAATATTTGAGTCTAAAATTTTAGTATCTTCTAGGTTGTTTACCCGATAATAACCCTTATCTATATTTGTCTCTTTACCTTCAGGAAATAAGCGATTAATTTGTAATAAATTATTTTCTCTATTGTATGCTCTAGTCTGGTTATTTAAATGTTCACTCATAATAAGACCAATCCATGTAGTATTTAAAATATCTATTTCAACCTTATCTAAATCTATATTTAGTAACACCTTATCTATATTAGAATTATCTATATTACTTATCATATCATCATTCTTACTAATTTTTTCATGATTCTGATTCTTTATAATTTTACCGGTTTTAGCTAAATTGTTGGAGTTTTTTTTAGTTGTCGCGGCAGCTACTGCGACTATTTTATGTATTCTATTCGCAATAGAAGGACCATCTTTTTTATTAATCGGTGTTAATAAATATTCAATTTTGCATTGAAAACCATAATTTTTTAGATTTCTGTAAACGGTTAATAATAGTTCAATTTTAATAATACCATCACTAGTGTATTTAAAATCTATAAATGATACTTGTTCTATCATATAATTTTTGTCATTGTGAGATATATTTTGATGAAATTTTTCTAAAAATAACAATTGTAGAGAGTCTAATACTTCAGGAGAAATAACAATTTTATTTATTTTTGAATCGATTATACATGGTGAATGACCATCAATAAATGTTAGACTAGTGAGGGATTCTATTTTTCTTTTATTTGATAGTTTAGCTATTATATTTTGAAATTCCTGACTAGATAATTCTGATCTAAGGCTGTTTTCGGTCATTTCATTAATTTGACGATCAATAGTTAGCATTGTTCCTCCACCATGATAGTTTTTATTTTTGATTATTTTGATTACCTGTATGATTAATTCTACAAATAGATAGGCACATATAATACTCAACAGTATTTTTTTAACTTTAATTCTATCTATTTTTACCATATTTATCTTCTCTATCATTATTGTGTTAAAAGAAAAATATAACAGCTTAAAAATCTAAATCATTTTAGTGTAGTTTTATTTTTAATTAAATGTAAATAATAAAAACAGGCTACTATAAAGATAATTACGGAACCTAATAAAGCCTGCCAAATACCGTATGGTGTTAATAGATAAACGCTATAGACAAATAATATAAAAAAGATAGATGCAACAAAAACTTCTTTAGATAGAATACGACAAGAAGTTATCCCCTCTAAATAGTAGGTTAAAATATAGAGATACACAAACCCTATCGGCAATGCTCCATAAATAAACCCACCTATGTCTGAACGACTCTTTCTAATAAAATAACCAGATACTGCAATAATTAATCCCCCTAAGACAAAATCAGCAAAAAATTTATAAAAACCTTCATTTGATTTTTTTTTAATGTTCATAGTTAATTTATTAATGTCAATAAATAATTATTTATACTAAAAATTTAACTCTACTTGACAAATGCTATTACTGTCTATAATAAAATGTTATAATTTATTAATATTATTGAATGGATTATATTATACCTTTTAAAATTGAAGTGTCACTAATTAATCAAATATTAGATATTTTACAAAATGGAAAGTGGAGAACGTTGGATTCAAAAAATGTTAGTAACAGTAATAAAAAGGTTGAAATTCCTAATCTAAAAAAAAATAAATTATATTTTTCGACTTTAATTCAGACTCGTCAACTTAAAAATACTAGTATTCTATTAAAAAATTCTATTTTTAAAAATATCATCTATCGTGATGATATTTTAAATGTTGTATGCAGAAATTTAAATTTATCCAAAAGAGATATTCAAATTAGAAAAATAGATGTATTCCATAATGAATCACACTCTTCTTTTAGTGAGTCAATTAAACATGGGTGGCATGTAGACGAACCTCATTTACAATTAAAAGGAAAAAAATTTATTAAATTATTTATACCATTATCAACAGTATCAATAGACAATGGACCTACACATATTGCTATTGGTTCAAGAGAAAATTTAGTAGTACCTTTGGAAAAATTAGCTGAATCACCTGGAAAAAGATATCCCGAAACAGTTATTAGTAATTATTATGGTGATAGAATTAAATTATTAACTAGTAGTATTGGTGATATGTTTCTAGCTAGAACAGACGGTTTTCATAAGGGTGGATTTGTTAAAAAAGGTTATAGAACTATAGTCATTGTTGAATATTCTAATAATATCAAATAAATATACTATTTTAATCTTAAATTTCTTCATCGCTTTGGTCTTCTATAACTAAATTATCTTGTTCATCACGGTCACCTTCAGATAGTATTGGTTTTTCATCCATATTTAATTGTTCATCTTCATTATCAAGTATTTTATCATCATTCCAGTAATCATAGTTTTCCTTTGACCACTTACCTAATTGGTATTTTTGCATATCATTATCAACTTCTCTTGCCTCATCTGTTAAATCATCTTTTCTCTTAATAAATTCTTGTTTTTCCCGTTCTCTACTCTGTTCAATACTAGATTTAATAATATCATCAGAGATAATATTACTTTCTTCTAAAACTAATAACAACATATTGACAATAGATTGTTCTTCTCTAGGTTGTAATTTCTCTAGATTTAATTCTACTCCTTCTATTTGAAGGTCGGGATTATCGAAATCTTCATCGTCTCTAATATCAATATTCAAATTAGTGGTAATTCTTACAAATCTTAAACACAGATATTGTAAAAGTAAATTTGGATATGCGCATTTATTAATAACCGTTTGACATTGTTTAATATGTTCTAGGTTTATCCTTTCCATTGGGAAACTATGTTCTAATTTCTTCATTTCCTTAGTAAATTTAGTGTAGTTGTCATCTGTAAATTGCCATATATCAACATTTTTTTTAGATAAATAATGTTTTTGATTAACACACGCAATTTTATTTATAAATTGTCCTATTAGAGAGTTCCAATAAAAATCAGTATTTTCCCTACAAATAATTTCAAACTTAGGATCTATATCTAATATTTCTCTTCGTTCAATATCTATTAATTGGGAAACTTCTGGTGGTAATACTTCATCAATTTTAACTGTGTTTAGTAATTCCATCATTTCAGTAGGCAAAAATTCCACTAGACAATTATAGTCAGAATATGTTTTAATTTCATCACTTTCTGTAAGAAATGATTTAAATTGAGTCTGCTCTGTGACATATTTAAGATATTTGCTGTAACTATCTGAATCACAATCATTTCCTTCATTTTCCCATATGGTAGATCTCTGTTTGATTGACACACCACTATTAAAAGCATCCGACTTTGTTCTAGTTATCAAACATTTTCCATCGGTTGATGTTACTCTTGGTATTCCAATAAAAGGTTCTTTGTAACAAAAATTAATAAAAACACTCGATATTTCTTTACTAGACGGCATATCACACAATACATTTTCATTTCTAATATTATACACAACATCACTAATTGATAGATGAATAGTTTTGATATTTGCTAAATTATTAGAAAGTTTACCGATTTCTTCAAAATCACCGTTTTTATCGGGAACGTCTAAATTAATAGTATTAGTGATTTGAATATAATTACATACGTTTTCATGTAAGGGTCTCTTTTGGGCGTCAGTTAAAATAATATCATATGTTTTATATTTAGACAAGATACTATTAAGTAGTTGTTTAGCTAACCATTTTTGTCTGTTGTATATTTTTTCAATGTTTATTGCTTTTCTACTATCTAATTTAGTCTCTTTTAGATGTTGACCATTTCTATTAGGTAAAAAAGATTTTAGCCCTCTAAGTCCAAATTCTGATAGAAATGTATTTTTTTGAGCAAGTCTTTTAGTGTATTCTTTTTTGATTGTGTATAATTTTTTAATACTAGGTTTCCTATAAAAAAGTTCAATTTGTTTAGTAATCATGCGAATAATTGTTTCTTTTTTCTCATTTTGTAGAATTTCAAATCTTCTAGCATCACTCGATTTATCTTCTCTAGTAGATTTAGATAAATATTTTAATAGTGTAGATAAAAAGATAATACCGTGATTTTCTTTTCCAATATGGCTATCATCAATATCAAGTGGATATCCAGCAATACTATATACACAAGAAGGATGTACTCCATAAATTTCAAACTCAGGAATACTTGTTTGTAACAAAATTAATAGTCTCGCAGCAATTGTATATAATATTATTTGTTTTTGGTATTTTTCAAAACTAGCATAAATAGCACTGTTAATTTTTTTTTTGTATAATGGTTTCTTTCTAAAATCATTTTCATTAATTTTTTTATGTTTTATTTGATCATTTAAAACTTTACGACACCATTCATCGCCATTGATTGATGATATAATTTTATATATATCTGGTATACACTGTTTAAAATGATCCAAATCTAACTGAATATACATGGCCTTTGATAGTTCAAATGTTGTTTCTAGAATTACATTTTCAACAGAAGTACTAATACCTAAAATTTTTTTCAGGTTAGGAATAGTAATATCTATATCTAAATATTCTCTAGTCTTTTTATGGACTCCCTCATCTTCAAAACCTTCTTTGGTATCTAAATCAATTTTAGATAAACGATCACCGTCATATTTACATACAATCCATTCACTACCTTCTTCTCTAACACCGTAGTTATCAATTAATTTTTTTAAATTTCTATTTCTATTTTTAGGATTAATACTTAATTGAGATTTTAATTCCCAGTGACGTGACAACACTGGTTTATCTGTGGTTACATCATAAAACATATACGACAATTCACCCTGAGAGCTATTTCCTTCTCTAATTTGAGGGGATTTAATTAATTGGGACATTAAATAGTCGCGTTCGAGTGTATCTGATTTACCAAGTATTTGAATAATTTTTTTTTCGAGTAGACTCTTTTCATTTTTTTTTGTTAATCCTAGATCTTTGGATATTTTTTTAATACGATTTGATTCATATTGGTTAATATTTTTAGCTCTTATGGGAATAGATTTGTAGTATTGATTCCAGTATAATATTTTTTGCTCTAGTTTTTTTGGAATATTAGTAATGTCTCTAATATATTTAATTCTTTGGGAAATTTCAGAAAGTGAATTAGAAATAGTTATTTTTTTTTGTTCTAGAAGAGATATTTTATGATTTTTTTTGGGTATCTGTTTACCTTCAATCGATAAATCCTCATTAATAAGTTTTTCAATTTCAGATCTGTCATTAATATCTCTAATTCTAATCCACAATCCGCCACCACCACCGGGATTAATTCTTTTATATAGAGTTCCCTCAGTTTGATTTATTAAAAGTGCTTGATCTTCTGATTTAACCATTGTACCACCTAGTGGTATTTGTTCTTTGATTAGTTGTCTGTCGTTACCAGATATATGTGGAAAATCTCTCTCTAATAATTTATCTAGTCCACCATTTTCTTGAATCTCATCGCTAGAGTATTTCGGGACAGGGTCACGATCACTGTCAACAAAAATATCTTTGTCATTATCACCTTCTAAATCTTGTTTAGAATGATAGATTTTAACAATTTTTTTATGATGACCAAACCATTTAGACTGATCCGATAGAGTCGTTAGATCGGAATTAATTTTAGCTAGAGCCGTCTTTAGACTATCTTCTTTTTCACGGCATTTACTTATTTCATTTTCAATCTTTTCAGGTGTCCATTCTAGTAAAAATTTTTCTCTTTTGTAGTTTAAAATTGGTAATAGCCCTTGATCAGCAAATCTACTAAACCATTGAAATCTAGACATATGATTATCTAGAGTAGTATGATGGTCAACCCATCCAAGCGGGTTATATATTTTACCATATTTATCAATATCCAAGATGTCTTCTTTTTTTTCAATTTTACCCTTTTTTTCTTTTTTGTCTGATTTTTTATCAAGTGATTTTAAATATAATTGTATGATTTGGTTATGATAAATATCCCATTCTTGTTTACATCTATCATTTAATACACTAATATTTTCCTGGAGTGTTTGTAATATTTCTTCAGATTGATAGTTTGGTAACTCATCTAGAAAAATATAATATCTAGCTAGTTTTGATTCAATTTCATGAATACTAGTTAAGTTACTGCTATCTAACCATCCTCGAGCAAAAGCATCCCCTGCGGTGGGTATGATTTGTTCTAATAACAATTCATATTGATTATCACTAATAGAACTATGAGTAGGAAATAAATATTGGATAAATCCCTTTTCAATATCTGAAGGACAGGGGATATTATCACTTGCTTTCCATATTTCAGTAGTCCACGGTAAAACTAACTCCTCTTCTAGATTGGATTCTAGTAGATAAATATTAACTGGAGTAATATTTTTAACAATACCACGAATAGTTTGAATTTTTTTATTAAATTTATCGTCTTCAATAGTAATACAGGCATTTACTTTATCACCTACTTGAAAGCGTAATATATCTTGTTTAGATATCAATATTTCATTATTCTCGTCATTTTCATCTTCCCCTTCTTCTAGTTCGGTTTCATCTAATTGGACAATTAGACCATCAGAATGATAATGTATAATGGATCCTTTTCTAACTTGATCGTTATAGACAAATGATACTTTTTGATCAAACACTAATTTTTGAGAAGAAAATAGGTTTTTATCGAGACTTTCTTGATAGGCAAAATTTAATGGAACCATACGACACTTAGATTTTTGAGAGAGTGTCATATTAGGATGTAATCCTTCCCAACAATTCATAAAATTAGGCAGAGACATCATGCCAATAATTTCTAGTTGATCCCCATATAAATAAGGAATGTATTTTTCATTTTCATTTTGATAATAATAGTCAGAAACAGAACGAAAAACTTTTGTCGGATTAGAGATATCATAAAGAACTTCTAGATCCTGTTTTATTTTATTTTTGTATCCTTTTTGTGAGTCTTGTTTATCAGTAACTACACAATTAAACAATTGGTCTGCCCCTTGTTTGTAATCTATAAAATTTTTTCCACCACTTTCAAAATCTTTTGTTAATGCTTCATAGTCATTAAACTCTTTTAAAAATAAGTCCTGCTTTTCCTCATCATCATCAAGAAGATCAGTTGTTTTATATGACTTTATAGTATTTTTAACTATTGGTCTGATAAATTCTGTTGATTCTCCCCTTTTAATCATATCAATAAGTCTTCTATAACGAGGTGATTTTTTATAACTATTTGTATCCTGGTAACGTTGATTTACAGTCCTTTTAAGAAGTATCAATTTAAAACATAGAGCACTAATTTTGTCTTCAATTGTTTTTACGTGTCTATGTTTGAAATTCTCTCTTTTAGTAAATTCATTAATAAGATTTTGAAAAATACTTTCAAATTCTTCTTCTTCTGGATAAGTTCTCTCATCCTCAGCTATTTCAACTTCTTGTGTAATTTCTTCTAATTCTTCATCATCAAAAGTAATGCCAAAATCTTCAAAGTCACTCAATTGTTGAGATAAACCTTCAGTAGTTATTAATTCTATCTTATCAATATTATTGATACTCGTTAATCCATTTTCTAGATTTATATCTAATCGATTTGTCTCACTACTCATTATATTTTTTTTATCAAATTCAATAGTAATATTTCCATTGTCAGTAATATTAATAACAGTTCCAACCTGTAGATGATTAATATCTTCATTATCAGTCATGTGTAGACGAACTTTACGATTTATCTCAATTCCAATTAATTCTAGATAATTTGATACACTACTTTCCTCAGTAACATCAATACTATCTATCATGTGTTCTTTTGAAATATCTCCATCAGATAAGTTGAATTTAATTTTATCACTTGTATTGTCTAGATCTCCGGGTTGAATAATTAATTCATCATTATTATAACATATAACTATACCACTTGTAAGGTTATATTTATGTGAACTATCAATCATTCTGATTTCAACTTTATCACCAACTCTATAACCAGATCTTTTCTTTTTTTCTTTTACACCACCTTTTTGAAAATCTACTGAGTCTCTATCTATTAAAGGAGTTTCAATTATATCAAGTGGTTTACTTTCTATTATACTCGGATCACTATTAACATCTAAGGGAGTAATTTCTATATTTTGTTCTATATTATCTACATCATGGGGACTATTACTTTCTAATATATTTTCTTTTTTATTAATAATATCTTCTAGAGCCATATTGTTCTCTGGTGTATTTGTGTCTATGTTATTTATCAAAATTGGTTTAGTTTCTGGTTGTTGATCTACTACTTTCTCATTGGGTATTTCAGTAATAGATTTATAATTAATGTCTTCACTAATTTCATCTAACGATATTTCTTCCATCTTATTTTACTTATGTTAAAATAAGATAAAAATATATTTTATTTGATCTAATCCCACAAGCCTCTAATCTTCTCAAAACCCTTCTCCAGCCCCTTCATTAAATTTTTCATCAATTTCTTCTGTTTTATCATCATCTCCTGTTTTATCATCATCTCCTGTCTGCTCTGAAAATACCCTTAACCCAATAGCTGGTTCGGGTTCCTTAATAATACGAAACCATTGCTGATAAAGTTTAATAAATTGTGAAGAAATAGTTTGAACACATTCTAATAGATGATGTTCGATTCTTTCCCTATGAATACTATCTGTAAATTCTTCACCTAGATTTTTTGACGCACTAATTCTTAATACCATTTTTGGTTGTAGTGGATGTGGACAAATATATCCAACATATGTTAGTGTTGGATTGTCGATTTCAATATAATTTCGAGTTAGAAAACATGCTAGAAGATTTCCAATTGTATGATCCTCGCCTTCAAACACAAAATCAAATGCCTTCATAACAGTATCTGATGGTTTGACTTCTAGTCCCTTACCTTCAATCCCTTTAATCAGTTGTGTAATATGATGTAGTTTGTGGATTAATACCCTTAATGTTTCACCTAGAAGAAAGTTACACGAAAACATACCAATAGATTCAAAATTAAATTCAAAACAATTAGCTACACGAGATGTTATTTTTTTACGACCTTCATCTGTTTGTTGGTGATAAATTCTTTCATCACACATATAATATCTTTCCTGTTGATAATTTTTAAAATGTGCTTTAACATTTTCAATCTCTTTAGATTCACAATCTTTAATTTTTTGTTCTAAGACGGATGCTGCTATTTTTTTGTCAATTTTATTTGAATAAACAACTTGACATACTGGAGAATATTGAGCATGTTCTCTTCCTGAGCCAATAGATAAAGAACATGTAAGGTGAAGTGTCTCACCTTTCATCAATAGACAAATAGGAATAAAATCACCAGTATCAGAATCTGCTGGAAATACACTCCTAATCCACTTATCACTTTTATCTTCACGAATCTTACTAGTCCCGTCTTTATGTGTCGTCTCTAGATAACAACTTATATCTTCCGTGGTAACATAAATATTTTTATCATCATTATTATTTTTATTTATTTCAAATACATGACGAGTATCAAAATTAGCTACATCATCTAGAATTACAGGAATCATCGACATTCTAAGGGCAATCATTTCATTATGAAGATTTGATGTGTTTTCATGAAATGTAATTTCATCAGCCTTTATACTTAGAGTATGTATACCATTCATCATAGTTCTACGGATTGCGTTAGCCATTGATGGGTGACTATTTATTAGATCAAACGAAGTAGATTCGTTATTAATCTTAACATTAGTAATAGTTGGATTCATATCTACTATTTATTAACTAGAAAGAAACTTAAATCTCTAAACCATTTTAAATCAATTTTTTGTTCGTCTAGAGTTTATATAATTTTTCCAATTACTCATTAACATATTTATGGATCAAAGCCCCAAAAAATATACCCTCTATTTGAGCAATTTTTGTATGTATTGTAAAGAACTACTTATAGAAATAAATAAAAATAGCCTGCAGAACCAGGTCCAATATATTAATGTTGATAGGTCAGCTACAAATAATCCTGTAATTCCTCCTTATGTTACAAGTGTTCCTACACTGATTATTCAAGGTGAACCTAAACCATATGTTGGTGAGATGATATTTAACTGGATCGAATCTTTAAAAAAGAGTAATGAATCTTCTAATGGTGGTCCAAACCCTTGGCATAATCAAGAAATGGGAGGAAATTCATTTTCAGATTGTTATAGTTTTTTAGATGGTGATTCAACAAATTCAAGTGATGCGATACCTCATCAATTTTCATATCTAGGAGAGACTAATTCTATTAATACTCCTCAAGAATCTGGAGGTAATAACAATCAAATAGAACAACCACAAAATGATATTTCACAAAGGATGGAAATGTTACAATCACAAAGGGAACAGGAAATTAATGCACCTGTTCAAAGGATTTAAAATAAACAACAATATATCAATTAATAATGAGTAGTTATAAAAATAAATTACAAATTGTATCATATTTTAATAATAATCTAGAACAGTTGTTAAAAATATTACAATTATATTTTCAATACACAAACAAATTTGATCGATTAGCTAGTTCAAAAATAAGTAAGGCATTGCAATTACTAAAGATAAACAAACGTACTAGCTATTTTATTGATCATTGGTTAAAAAATTTTCCATCTGAATATCGTAAACCTATTAAGGATAATAATTTTGAATATTTTTTTTCACAGATTCCATCATCAAAAAAGGATTCTTTGGATATATTCCAATTATTAAGACAAAAAGTAGATAAGATGACAGAATCACAATTATTAGAAATATTTGCACACTTAAACAGACAAATAAATATTGGTGATCTATATTTACATACTATATTTAAAAATTCAAATGCGGTTAGGTAGACAATTTAAAAATAATACCAAGACTAACAATGGAAGATTTATATTTTAAAACCTTAACAGATTTTTTAACTTCTTTAAAAAATGTATTTCCTGAAAAAAGAGACATAATTGAAAAACAATTAGACGAAATGACACCCTACAAGATTTCTGATGTTCAAAATTTTCTAAGCAAGGCGAAACCATATTATGTAGAAATATCCAATTCAGACAGTTCGATATTTCACGATAATCCTGTATTAGAATTTTATCCAAATTTAAATTTTAGTGAATTATGGAAACTTGGTATATCGGATAATACTAAAGCAAATATTTGGACTCATCTTCAAACACTCGTATTATTAAGTTTTGTAATTGTCTCTAAATCCAAAAATATTACAGACTTGTTAGATAAAATGAAAAAAGTAATTAGTAAAAAGAAAGATAACGATAATACAGTTAGTCAGGCTCAATCAATTATTAATATTTCAGAAAGATTACAAAGTCAAAAACCAGAAACTCAAATTGTAACAAAAGAATTATTTCCAGATTTAACAGATGAACATGATCTATCTGATGATGATGAAAAATCAGAGACTAATAATAAATCATCTAGTAAATCTGTAGATAGTTCAGACAACAATGTAGAAGACGATTTAGGATTTGACCCTTCAGAATTATTTGAAGGAACCAAAATTGGACAGTTAGCAAAAGAGATAGCAGAAGAGATAGACGTAAATAATTTGGGATTAGGTGATCTAGAAAATAGTCAACCAGATAATATTCAAGATGCCTTTAGTAAGATTCTAGGAAATAATCCCGCTGGACTAATGAACACAGTTCAAAAAATT